>ERZ1026882.153-NODE-153-length-52269-cov-6.691462_pt1 | contig 52269 bp, 39 predicted proteins | sample MGYA00380171_ERZ1026882 | MGnify/ENA primary metagenome ERZ1026882 (study PRJEB33269, sample SAMEA4719807) | human gut metagenome | biome: human-associated habitat; feature: organic feature; material: feces | place: Cameroon | collected 2013-10 ...
CGGAGGGTGTCACGGTGAAATTCGGCGGACTCAACGGCGTGAATAGCCAGATGGGACCGGAAATCGCCCTCTCGTTCATCGCTGCCGTGATGATTCTGTTCTTCTTCCTGCTCTTCCACTTCAAGAAGATTTCCCTCGCCGTCCTGACCCTTGTCCTGAGCACCCTGTGTCTCTTCGGAGCTTTCTTCGGCCTCTGGATCTTCGGTCTCGACTTCTCAATGACCGCCGTCCTCGGACTCATTTCCCTCGTCGGCATCATAGTCCGCAACGGAATCCTGCTGTTCGAGTACGCCGAGGAACTCCGCTTCGAGCATGGCATCCCCGTCAAAGAAGCCGCCTCCCTCGCCGGAAAGCGTCGTATGCGCCCAATCTTCCTCACCTCCTGCACCACAGCCCTCGGAGTGCTCCCGATGATAATCAGCGGCGACCTCCTCTGGATGCCTATGGGAGTTGTAATCTGCTTTGGCACAATGCTTTCCGTCATTCTTATCACCCTCATAATGCCCGTCTCCTACTGGCAGATTTTCCGTAGTGCCGACAAAAAGAACCCCGTCCCGTCCCCCGAAATCCCGATGTCAGGCGAAAGCGCGGTCATCAAATAAACAAACTCATTATGACTATATATAATTATGAAACCTTCAAAAAATAACCTGCATCATCTTTCTCATTCTTTTCGGTCTATCTTTATTTTCTCATCAGTCGTGTACCTCCAGTACACTCCTTCTTCCAAAAGAAATCTATACTCGAAAATAATTGACAAATCTGAAGCAGTTTATTTTTTTCATGTTTCTATAGGAAAATACGGCTCAGCATTCCGAAGACTCGTGGCCACCGCAGCGGCTGTCGCCCTCTTCGCGACTCAGCTTCCGCCCGACGTCGCCGCCCAGTCCGGGGGGCGCTCGCTGACGCTCGCAGACTGTCGCGAAATGGCCATGCAGAACAACGCAGCCCTAAACAACGCCTCACTCGACGTCCGTGCTGCCTGGCTCCGCAAGCAGGAAGCCCTCTCCGAATATTTCCCCCGCGTCTCGGCCACCGCATTCGGCTATTGGGCCATGAACCCCCTTCTCGAAATCGGCGTAACCGACATCCTCGGCAATAACGACTTGGCATGGAACATTCAGAGTGAGATTGAGTCCTACGGCTCCCTCTATGGCATCAACACCAAATACAAGTCTTTCAAGCAGGGCTACTCCGCATCCCTCATGGCACTCCAGCCGGTCTATGCCGGAGGCCGCATCGTCACAGGCAACCGTCTCGCCGCCCTCGGAGTCGAAGCCGCACAGCTTCAGAAAGACATCCGCCACCGCGAGACCATTGAGGCCGTTGACAGTCTCTGGTGGCAGGTAGTCTCGCTCTCGGACAAGATAGAAACTCTCGACTATCTCGACGGCACCCTCGACACTCTCTACTCCAGCCTCTCGGCGGCAATCGGCTCCGGCCTCGCCGCCGAGACTGACATCCTCCAACTCGAACTCAAGCGGGGCGAACTGAAAGCGGCCCGCAAAAAAGTCACGAGCGGCATCCGCCTCTCCAAGATGAATCTCTTCAACGCCATAGGCCAGCCCTACACCGTCTATTCCTCCAACGCCACCCCCGAGCGCCCTTTCATCGACTCCCTCACGCTCGACACCGTATCCGAACTGCCCGCCGCCCCGGAAACATACTGGCGTGACGAAGACGAGATTGTAGCATCCATGCAAGAGACCCGCCTGCTCGACCTTCAGGTCAGGGCCAAGCGCCTGGAACAGCGCCTCGCCATAGGGGAGGGCCTCCCGCAGGTTGCGGTCGGCGCCTCCACCGGCTACTCCAATCTCTACAAAAAAGGTCGCTACAACGCCATAGCCTTCGCCTCCGTCCAGATTCCTCTCTCCGACTGGGGCAAGACAGCCCGTCGCGCCCAGCGCATCGGCACCGAAATAGCCAAGGCCGAGAATGACCGCGCCTACCTCGACAGCCAGCTCCACCTCCTCGTCGGCAAGCTCTGGCTTGACCTCACCTCCGCCTACGACTCCTGGCAACTCGCCGAGGAGAGCCTCTCCAACTCCCGCCGCCTCTACGAAGTCTCTCTCTCCAACTACTCCGCTGGCCTAATCCCCCTCCAGGACCTCCTCCAGGCCGAGACCGCCTACCGCACCGCCTCCTCCGCCCGCATCGACGCGCTCATCGCCTACCTCACCGCCATAGTAGCCTATAGTATGTAAAACATTTCCCCGTCTCGTGCAATTTCCGGCCAAAACATTTTTCCGTTTTGTACACTCATAAGAAGTGAATGCCACAAAAATCTTTTGTGATTTGCTGATTAAGAATTACCTTTGCGGCAATTAGCTGAAGACAAACTATTTAATAAAAATAAGCATCATGAAAAAACGAATATCTTCCGCCCTTGTATGGGGGGGGGATTTTATTATCAATCAGCGCGTTGTGCGGCTGCCAGCAAATTGAGGAACGCATAGACAGCGCAATCTCGAAAATCGAAGAAATCGAGACTACCCAAATCAAGAAAATCAACGAACAGATCAAGGCCCTTGAGGCCTCGCTTCCGAAGTTAGAACAGACCGACAAAGAACTTAAAGGCTACATCGAGAACCTTGAGACTACGGCTGCCGGTCTTCGCAAGTCCATCACTGAATCCGAATCAAAAATCGCCGAACTGGAGCAGGAACTTGACAGAGCCATTGAAGATGCGAAGAAATCCGACAGCGCTCTCAAATCCGACCTTGAGCATCAGATTTCGACAGCCAAGTCCGATGTGCTTGCGCAGCTCGCCTCCGCTAAGGCGGCGATGGAGGGAAGGCTTGGCCAGATAGAGCAGACCATAGAACAGCTCAAGGCGAAGGATACCGACCTTGAAAAGAAAATCTCCGACCTAAAGGCCTACACAGATGGTGAGATAAGTTCCGCCAAAGACTGGGCAAGCGCGACCTTCGCCACGTTGGAACAGTACAACTCCCTCGTCTCCGACATCTCTGGCATTCGCGGTATGGTGGAGTCCTTGAATGCCTCCGTCGCCGCCCTTGAGGAGAACCTCTCGACGATGGTCAGCGCCGAGGTGGCAAAGGCAATCGAGCCCGTAAAGGACCGTCTCAAGTCCGACATCGTCTCGGAGATAACGAAGGGTTACACTGATGCCATCTCCGCGGCCCGTGTGGACATGGAAAAGTCGTGGAATGCGGACATCTCAAGGTCAGTCGCTACGTCCGAGGCGTCCATGAAGGAGTGGGTGAACAGCGCTCTCACCAGCTATAGCACGGTGTCCGAGACCGACTCAAAGATAGCCACCCTAAAGTCCGAACTTGAAGGCGAGTTGAAATCGCAGAAGACTTATCTCGAAGGTCTCGTAAGCTCCCTCCGTGATGACATGGAGAAGCAGACGGCGGCCAATGCCGAACTTATCGGCGGCCTACGTTCCGACCTCACAAAACTTCAGGGCGACGTTGATTCCAACACTGGTCTCATCGGCGAGAATGCGGAGACCATCAAGTCCAACCTCAAGGCCATAGAGGAGAACGCCTCGAAGATAGCGGACAACGCCAAGGCAATTGGCGAGAACGCCGGAAAGATCTCCGACAACGCCGCGGTCATAAGCCAGAATACCAAGGATATTGAGAGCAATAGCACCGACATTGCGGCGAACCGGAAACTCATTGATGCGAACAAGACAGCGATTGACTCCAATGCCAAGTTACTCTCCGAGACCCGCACGGCACTGAGCGCCCTCAAGGCTGCTTCTGAAAATGGCATCGCCGACAACAAGTCGGCAATAGCCGAGAATGCGAGGAATATTGCCGCCAACGCTGAGGCGATAGGCACCAACTCTGCTAACATAGCGTCGAACGCCTCCCTCATTTCGTCCAACACCACGGCGATAAACAACAATGCCGCAGCCATCTCCGAGAACGCCGCAGCCATCGCGCAACTCCGCTCCGACCTTGAACTGGCGAAGACTGAACTCACCGAAGCCTACACCGAAGCTATAAAGACCGCCATTAACAGCCTCGATGGCAAGTTCACCGCTGAAATAGCGAAGAGCGTCAGCGACATCAATACGAGGATTGACGACGAGGTCAAGTCCATCAATGAGACCGTAACCAAGCTTACGACATGGGTCAAAACCCTCGAAACCGAGGTGAAGAACATCAAGGCAGCGATCTACAATATTCAGACGGACATTGAGGAAATCAACGGGAAGATAGACGCCCTTACCGCCCGCATCCAGTCAATCTCCTTTGTTCCGGACTACTCCGACGGCAGGGCGACGATGTACTACACCAACGGCGCCGGGACGATAACCCCCGGTTCAACGACCCTGCGTTTCGAGATTCAGCCTTCGAGCGCTGCGTCCGATCTCGTGGCGGTGTGGAATAAGGCACTCAGCTTGAAAGCAGTCTATACGATGACGAGGGCATCGGTAGGGGAGACCGTAGAACTTCCTATCTCGAGCGTGACGGCAAGCGACGGCATACTTACTATCGTCGCCTCCGGGGCGCACCTCGACGAGTCCTACTTCCGCAGCGGCATCAGCGCGAACGTGCGCCTTCTCGTAAGCAGCGGGAGCACGCAGAAGAGCTCTGAGTACATCAGCATGGTTCCGTGGACGACCGATAGGATATACATCCCTGACGCGAACTTCAAGTCGTACCTCGTTGATAATTTCGACACGGATGGTGACGGGGAGATTTCCGAGGAGGAGGCCCTCGCGGTGACTGAGATAGACATAGCTGCGAGCCTCGCGACCGTCAGAAGCCTTGCGGGCGTCGAGTACTTCGTTAACCTCGAACGGCTGGACTGTAGCTACAACCGCCTGACGTCGCTCGACCTCAGTCGGAATACGAAGCTCAAGGAACTGAACGCGTCGAACAATAGCATCGAAAGTATGGAACTAGGCGGCTGCGCGTCCCTGAAGATTCTCGACTGCTCGAGGAACCGCATACAGACGCTGACGGTCAGCGGCTCGAAGTCGCTCGAAACTCTCAATTGTGCGAACAACAAGCTCGTGTCTTTCAACGTCTCGCAGAACAAAGAACTGAAGACGTTTGACTGTGGGGACAACAGTCTCGCTGCCCTGAATGTCTCCAACTGTCGCCTGCTCACGGAACTCCGTTGCGCTAACAATCAGTTGACTGCCTTTGACCTCACGAAGAACACCGAACTCGTGAAGCTTGATTGCAGCGGCAATGCCCTTAAGGCACTTGATCTCACGAAAGTCTCCAAACTTGCTGAACTCTCCTGCGGAAGCAACGCCCTCACGCACCTCTTCCTCGGCAACTGTACCTCGCTAAAGAAGCTTGACTGCAAGGGCAATGCTCTCACAGGTCTCGACCTCTCAGCCTGCGCCGGTATCGAGGAGGTCATCTGCGCGAACAATGCCCTTGTGCAGCTTGACGTGACCAAACTTCCGTCCCTCGCGAACCTTGACTGTTCGGGCAACGCCCTGAAGAGTCTGAACGTCAGCTGCAACGCTGCCCTCCTCAGCCTCGACTGCAGCGGCAACGCATCCCTTGAGAAGCTATGGCTCAAGGATAGCGCCCAGCAGGACGCGCTTACGCTCACCAAGGACGATACTACGGCGATATTCTTTAACAATGGCGGCATCAACATTCCTGACCAAGCTCTCAAGTCCTATCTGCTGAACATCTACGACGATGACGAGGACGGACAGATAAGCATCGCCGAGGCAGACAATATCATCTCGGTGAACTGCTCTGGCAAAGGCATCACTGACCTCACAGGCCTCGAATGCTGCACCAACCTTGTGACCGTCAACTGCGCGAACAACGCCATCGCGGAGATAGACCTTCACACCCTAACCCAGCTGCGAACGCTCAACTGCGCCGGCAACCCTGTTCGGAAGCTCGTCCTCGACAACTGCGCCGCGCTCCAGAACCTTCTGCTCCAAGGTGAGACAACGAACGCCATCGACGGAACGATGCTAAAGTTCAGCGCCTACACTCAGGCAACGACCTTCGACTTCAGTATTCGGAACACTCCGTTCGCGGGCTTCACGTTCAAGGACACTCCGGAGCTGACCTCGCTCGTCTTCGACGGTGACTTCACCTCGGTTGACATCTCAGGCAACGCAGCGGTCACATCAGTTGACCTCTCGCTCCTGACCGGACTCACAAGACTCGACGCCCACAGCTGCGGTCTCCAGTCCCTTGACGTGACGAAGAACCTCGCTCTCGAATCACTCGATTGCTCCGGCAACTCCATTCCATCACTGAACGTCGTGAACAACACCGCCCTCAAGACGCTCAATTGCAGCAAGAACAATCTCATCAAAATCAACGTCACCGCAAACACCGCCCTTGAGGACTTCAACATCTCCGACAACGGCCTCTCCGCCATCAATCTCCGTAGCAACACTGCCCTAAAGAAGCTGAATGTCAGCGGCAACAAGGAGATTTCGCTCGTGGACCTGCGGAACAACACTCTCCTTGAGGAACTCTATGCTTCCGGACTCAGCATCTCGGAGCTGGACTTGACGAAAGTTGCGCAATTGCAGGTGCTGAATGTTTTGGAGAATCCTATTCTCTCCAGGGTAATTTGTCCGTCCCAATCGTGGCTGAGCAGTGTAGTGGCGATGAATCAGTATCCGACAACAATATATGTATTGTCTAATGGTAGCGAGGTGCTAGGTGGCGCCATTGAAATTGATGGACGGATATGGAAGCGTTATAATGAGAACTCTTCGACAGATAATATTTATGGCGGAACATATACTTTTGGACAAACCAAATGCCCGTCAGGTTGGCGAACTCCTACACGAGAAGAACTGGAATCCTTGTCTGCACATTATTCCGCCTACACGACATATAATGGAGTGAAAGGCCGTTGGTTCTCTGGTAGTAAGACCTATTCGGAGTCAGTTCCGGCAGTTTTCTTTCCTGTTCTTAACGCTTCCAGTTCCTATGGCTCCTATTGGTCGTCCACGGCGAAGTCCAATGGCAGCAGTAGCGCCTTCAGCCTGTTCTTCAATGGTTCGACAGTGGAAGTGGACAAATACGGCAGAGACCGTTCTAACGCCTACTCTGTCCGTTGCGTCAAGGACTGATAAGTTCCTGCCAAGGCGGCACCTTCCGGTTCATCAGAAGAAATAATCGTGTCAGTCGGGGCAAGGCCTCCGGCCTCATCCCGACTGACGAAATAATATAACCCAATAAAACCTTTACGATCATGGATACCAACAAAATTTTCACAGATTTTTGTAATGCCCTGTCGCGACGGACAAGAAACTTGACCGAGGACAATATCCGCTACTACTGGTTCGCGAATATGCTCAAGCAGGACAGCGAATTGGATAATTATTGCCTCGAAGAACAATACAACCCCAATCTTTGCCAGACCCTCAACCTCGGTCATGCGGAGCTTGACCTCCACTACGAAGGCTGCATCGACAATCTCTGCTTCGAGATGAAGCTGCACCGCTTCACCGGCTCGACTTTGACCTACACCGAGAATGTCGGCAAGGTGATCAATGATCTCCGCCGTCTGGGCGCAATAACTCTCCCTGGCTCCAGAAAACTCTTCCTCTATGTGACGGACGACGCAATGGAAACTCATCTTCTGAAAGCCACCGCTGGCATAAACTCATTACCGACTTACAGAAGCCAAGTCAGCGCCCTCTTCAGCCTTGCTCCCGGTCAGGCAATCTCCCTGACTTTCTCCGCATCCCAAGTCCCTGATACATTCTGGCGCGAAGCCGCAAAATCCGTCCCTATCCCTCACCCCGATTCCTCATTCTCGCTAAATCTGAAACTCCTCGATTCCGCCACCATCCAGTGCCCCGCTGCCTCCTGCCAGACTCAAGACAGCTCAATCCCAATGCCTGCCTCTTCATCCCCAGATCTTCACATCCGCCTTTTTGAAGTCAAGTAATCCCTCCGACACAACTGAACCTGGGCGGCCACCTTTTATAATTTCGTGCAAACGTACTTGTCGAAATTGACTACGGGAGGATTGCTGCCCAGACTTATAACTCGTTTAATAAAAGCGTCTGCTTCTTCCCTTGAAATCAGTCCCCTAAGAATTGCGTAATACAGAAAATCGTTTGTTGTCAAATAAGTTATTCCAAATTCATCACAATAGTCGGTGATGTCTTTCGTGTTGCTGCTGCCAACGACGTCCTGGTGGTAGCGGCAATATACCATACAAGCACTTTCTCCTCTACCTAAATGTGGACCGGTTGTCGCTGTAAGTCTTAAGAACTCTTTCTTTTCTCCTCCTGACTCACCGAAGACCTCTTCCTTGATGGTTTTTTCCAGGGAAATGACTTTGTCCAATGACGATAGGATAAAAATCGGCAGTTCTTTCTTTACGACGTCTAGCACAATGAATTGAAATTCCGGTAATATCCTGGGTAACAAGGATAGTTGGCCGGCCTTAGTAAAATGGTTGATGACATCGGCATCAAGCACGATTTTAGTCTTCTTCCCTGCCATCTGATATTATGTTAAGCAGTTCAAGATAATGCCCCTCAGATATCTTTCCGGATTCGAACAGTCTGCGTGCCTTTTCGCCAAAGTCCCCTATAAAGAGGCCATTGTTTCCCGGTTCATATAATGACTTGTCATATCCATATTGTCGTGCCGAGTCCTTTACCGGAATTGTCTGCAACTTTTGGAGCAGGGTTTCCGAAATCAGTCCAAGCTCTTTCAGACGAAGCAGCAGATTGATTCTCGACACCTGAAACATTTGTTCCATTCGAAGAATGGTTGCCAACTCAACCTTGTGCCCGGTAATTTCTTCTGAACTTATCATCTGAAGGATTCCTTCCCTTGGAAGAAGCAGCGCTGATGCAAACAAGTTTGCGTTTCTCTCTTCTCCGCTTGAAGTTCCGAAACATATATGAGGAACTGGTTTCTTGTCATAAAAAAGATGGTACAGCTCATGCGCGATAGTGAAGTGCTGGCGCCCACGGGTTGAAGCGCTGTTTATAAGCATAAACATCTTATTCGTATTTGACCGGCAACTGATTCCGTATGAATTTTCAGATAGTGGTCTATACATCACGGTTATGTTAAGCTTGCGAAGTAATGTTTTCGTGTTGATTGGCTCGGACTCTGTCAGTCCGTTATCGAACCTGAACTTTGTGGCAAGCGCATCAGCTTCTGATATGGTCAGTCTCTTCATCTCGGCAACATTGTATCCATCATCAACGAACTTTTCACGACACGCTTGAATGCGGCTATCTGCTCCATGTCACCAGCGGACAAATTATCGACGCGAAAAGCCGTCGTGAGCATACTTTCAACGACATCTGCATTCTCTTCATATAAAAGATAGGCGTCGCATCCATATAAATCAGCCAGTTTCTCCATGTATGCCAAAGGCAACTCTCTTTCGCCCGATTCATAATTTGAATAGGCGGAGCGTCTGATTCCCAAAAACGAAGCGATATTCTCCTGCGTGTAATTGCTGGCCTCGCGCATGAGTTTGATGTTCTTTGCAATGGTGAGCTTCTCTTCCATGGTTTTTGTGCGTCTTGTTTTGTGTGGCAAAAATACAAATTTTTAGAAAATATACAAAATTTGCCACATGTTATTTTAAATGTCCAGTAATCCTTTCGATACAGAGAGAGTCCCACTAAACATTTTTCCGTTTCGTTCACTCATAAGAAGCGAATGCCACAAAAATCTTTTGTGATTTGCTGATTAAGAATTACCTTTGCGGCAATTAACTGAAAACAAACTATTTAATAAAAATAAGCATTATGAAAAAACGGATCTCTTCCGCACTTGTATGGGGGATTTTATTGATAGCCAGCGCGTTGTGCGGCTGCCAAGGGCTTGAGGAAAAAGTCGATTCCTCTCTCTCGTCTCGATGAAATAGAGACAATCAAAGAGCAAGTCAAGGAAATCGAGGTCTCGCTTCCGAAACTGGAGCAGACCGATAAGGAGTTGAAAGCTTATATAGAGAATCTGGAAGACGATCTCAGGAAGTCCATCACGGCGTCCGATGACAAAATTGCCGAACTCGAAAAGAAATTGGAAAATGCAGTAGTGAGGGCGAATGAAAATGCCGAAGCCATATCCCAGCTCCGGACAGATCTCGAAACGGTTAGTGCCGAAATCGCGAAGTGCGCCACTGACTTGAACTCAAGAATCAATGATGAAATCAAGGCTCTGAACGAGACCATTGACAATCTCACCGTAAGGGTTGAGACACTTGAAACCGAGGTGAAAAACCTCAAGACCACAATCAGCAACATCCAGACTGACATAGAGGAACTCAACGGAAAGGTAGATGCGCTAACCAACCGCATCCAGTCAATCTCCTTCGTTCCGGACTATTCTGATGGCCGTGCCACGATGTCCTATACACTTAGTGATGGGATGATAGTTCCCGGTTCTGTGACTATGCGTTTTGAGATACATCCGGCATCTTTGGCGGAGAAAATCGCTGATGTGTGGAAGGATGTCTTGAGTCTTAAGGCTGTATATACCATGACAAGGGCATCTGCCGGTGAAATGATTGAACTTCCGATTTCTGATGTAACCTCGTCCGATGGAATCATTTCAGTCACCGCATCCGGTTCCGGCATTGATGAAGCCTATTTCCGTAAAGATCTCTCCCTCAATGTACGTCTTCTGATAAGCGATGGCAACACACAAAAAGCCTCGGACTATATCAACATGATACCATGGACAACAGATGTAATGCATATCCCGGACGCGAATTTCAAGTCCTATCTCATAAAAAATTTCGATGCGGACGGAGACGGAAAAATATCAGGGATAGCAGCACTCCTTGTGACTGGAATCGATGTTTCGTCATATAATTCGATAAGCACTCTTTCGGGAATTGAATATTTTGTCAATCTCGAACGTCTTGATTGCAGTTCCAACCTTCTTACAACGCTTGATGTCACCCACAATACAAAGCTTATTGAGTTGAATATATCGGACAACAACATTAAAAACATCGACCTTAGCCGCTGTGAATCTCTTACAAGCCTTAATTGTGCCGGTAATGGATTTGTTTCGCTCGATGTGTCGCGGAATAAGGAACTCAAGTCTCTCAACTGCTCCGGCAACACGGGGCTCACCACCATTGACCTCTCGCTCTTTAGCGTACTCACCGAACTCTATGCCCACGGCTGCGGCCTCCAGTCTCTCGACGTCACGAAGAATCTCGCTCTCTAATCCCTCGACTGTTCCGGCAACTCCATCCCGTCGCTGGACGTCGTGAATAACACCGCCCTCAAGACGCTCAATTGCAGCAATAACAATCTCACCAAAATCAACGTCGCCGCCAACACGGCCCTCAAGACGCTGGACCTTAGTTATAATAAGGAAATCTCACTTGTTGACTTGAGGACTAATACGGAATTGACACATCTCTATGTAAGGCATCTTAACCTGTCGGAGTTGGACTTGACGAAAGTTGCGCAATTGCAGGTGCTGAACGTTTTGGAAAATCCTGTTCTCGCCCGTATAGTTTGTCCGTCCCAGGGTTGGTTGACAAAGGCAGATGTCAGTATTGGTACTCAAGAGGTATATTGTGTCACTGAAGCTGGCCTGCTGGTTCAAGGAGGATGTGTTAAAATTGATGGTAAAGTTTGGATGGGTGCGAATGTCGGGTATGCTTATGATAATCACTACGGTGGGAAATATACTTTCGGCCAGAACCCTTGTCCTTCCGGTTGGCGAATACCGTCAAAAGACGAACTGAGTTCATTGTCGGCGCATCGTTCTGAAATGACAACATTCAATGGAGTGAAAGGTCGCTGGTTTTCCGGTAGCAAGACCTATTCGGATTCAGTCCCGGCAATTTTCCTCCCTATTCTTAATGGTGACTCCTCCTACGGCAACTACCGGTCGTCCACGGCGGCCAACGGCGACAGCGCCTACTACCTGTACGTCGGCGGTTCAAGCGTGTACATGAACAGCACCAGCCGTTCTAACGTTTACTCTGTACGTTGCCTCAAGAACTGACAGGCTACTTCAGTATATCCTGAATCTCGCTCCAAGGAACGGTGACCTTGATTATGCCTATCGAATATGGGCCGATTTCGTACTGGCCGTAGATGTATGTGATGCCGGCCTTGCTGAGAACAAAGTTGCCGTTCGGAGTGATGTCGGTCGTAAAGAGCATATTGTAGCTATCCTTGTCCAGCGAAGACTTCAGGTGGGCGCGAAGGGCGGTGCTGAGCCGTTCTTCGTAGCCGAACGCGAAGATGTCGTTTTCGGTGACCGGGTCGCCGGTCTCTTTCATAAAGTTCAGACCGAGCAGCAACGTGCCGCCGTGCGCTCCGCCGGTGTAGCTGTATTTTGAGAGAGAGTAGGAAAGAAAGCCGTTGTAGTCGCTTTCCATGCGTCCTTCAATCATGAATTCCCAAGTGAAGATGTCCCATTCGCCTTCCTCCCTGTCCTCCGGGTTCTTCGCAACCTGATCTACGAACTCAAGGTTGGCGTCGCGGTAGTTTTTTACCGTCTCTTCAATGTAGCCCTGCACTGCCTCGTGTGTCGTCATTCCGCAGAATTGTTCGCCGAGCGCGTCCATAACGATTCCATCGCAAATCCCTTCGGCCGCTTCAGCCCCGAGTCCTTCCGTCGGGAACTGCAAGCTTATCTCAATCTTCACGGAGTCCCTTCCTCCCTCCACGAGAGCATACGCCGCATTTTTTTTGATGGTCTCAACTTTTACGTCCTTCGTCCCGCAGCATCCGATGACTCCGAGAACCGTGGCGGCCGCAAGGGCAGCCAAAATCATATTCCTTTTCATATCAAAAAATTTTTTAGGTTATACATATATATAATATATCCTCAAAATCCTTTCGTCCGCACACATCGTGCCTTGCCAATTTCGGAAGACGAAAAATCTTCCGCGACACAAATGTATGGGTTTGTTGTTGATAATCAAAAAATTATTCGTATATTTGCAGCCCCAAAAATTGGGGAGTTAAACATAAATAAAAGATTTATAATCATTTATGCCAACAATTCAACAGTTAGTTCGCAAAGGACGCGAGGTTATCGTCGAGAAGAGTAAATCTCGCGCGCTGGATGCTTGCCCTCAGAGAAGGGGCGTATGCGTGCGTGTGTACACAACCACACCTAAGAAACCTAACTCAGCAATGCGTAAGGTTGCCCGTGTACGTCTTACCAACTCTAAAGAGGTCAACGCGTACATCCCTGGAGAAGGCCACAACCTGCAGGAGCACTCAATCGTGCTCGTTCGTGGCGGTCGTGTAAAGGACCTTCCTGGTGTACGTTACCACATCCTTAGGGGCGCTTTGGATACTGCCGGCGTTGAGGGAAGGACTCAGTCACGTTCTCTCTACGGAGCCAAGAGGCCAAAGGCAGGTAAGAAGCCCGCTAAGAAGTAATTTTTAATTTATTACCTTAATTTCCAACAAAACAATGAGAAAATCGAAGCCTAAGAAGAGGATTCTACTTCCTGATCCTAAGTTTCACGACGTAATGGTTACCCGTTTCGTGAACAATCTTATGTTGCAGGGAAAGAAGAGTATCGCGTATTCTATTTTTTACGATGCCATTGACATGGTAGGCGAGAAGATGAAAGATTCTGACAAGGCTCCTCTCGATATTTGGAGGAAAGCTCTCGAAAACGTGACACCTCAGGTTGAGGTAAAATCACGCCGTATCGGTGGAGCTAACTTCCAGGTGCCGATGGAGGTGCGTCCTGAAAGGAAGATTTCACTTTCCATGAAGAATATGATAGTCTTCGCCCGCAAGCGTTCAGGCCACTCCATGGCCGAAAAACTTTGTGCTGAAATCATCGCGGCATACAACTGCGAGGGTGCAGCATTCAAGAGAAAAGAAGATATGCACAGAATGGCAGAGGCTAACAAGGCTTTTGCACACTTCAGATTCTAATCCCCAAGGAGACATTGACAAATGGCAAGAGATCTTAAATTCACCAGAAACATCGGTATCATGGCTCACATCGATGCCGGAAAGACCACTACCTCGGAGCGTATTCTCTATTACACGGGAAAGACTCACAAGATCGGTGAGGTTCACGAGGGTGCGGCCACCATGGACTGGATGGTCCAGGAGCAGGAGCGTGGTATCACCATCACTTCTGCCGCTACTACCGCTTTCTGGCACTACAGGGGAGATACATATCAGATTAACCTCATCGACACTCCGGGTCACGTTGACTTCACAGTGGAGGTTGAGCGTTCGCTCCGTGTTCTTGACGGAACTGTCGCTACCTTCTGCGCGGTAGGACGTGTACAGCCTCAGTCTGAAACCGTTTGGCGTCAGGCTGACAAGTACGGTGTTCCTAAGATTGCGTATGTCAACAAGATGGACCGTGTCGGTGCAGACTTCCTCGCCGTCGTTGAGGAAATCAAGACCAAGCTTGGCGCAAGGGCTGTTCCTATCTGCCTCCCTATCGGAGCCGAGGATAAGTTCGAGGGCATCATCGACCTCATCGCCAACAAGGCAATCTACTATGACGGTGGAGAAGAGCTCGTGAACTACGAACTCAGGGAAATTCCGGAGAACATGAAGGCAGAGGCTGCCGCATGGAGGGAGAAACTCGTTGAGGCTGCGGCTGACTACGACGACACTCTCATGGAGAAGTTCTTCGAAGATCCTGATTCAATCACTGAAGACGAGCTTATTGCGGCTCTCCGCAAGGCAACTATTGACATGTCAATCGTGCCTGCATGCTGCGGCTCTTCATTCAAGAACAAGGGTGTCCAGTTCCTTCTCGACGCTGTGATGCGCTACCTTCCTTCTCCGCTTGACATTCCGTCAATCAAGGGAACGAATCCTAAGACAGGAGAAGAGGAAGTCCGTCATCCGAACGCAAAGGAGCCGTTCTGTGCACTTGTGTTCAAGATTGCGACAGACCCGTTTGTGGGACGTCTCGCATTCCTCAGGGCATATTCAGGACATCTCGACGCCGGTTCGTACGTGCTCAACACCCGTTCCGACAAGAAGGAGCGCGTGGCGCGTCTCTACCAGATGCACTCGAACAAGCAGAACCCTATTGATTTCGTGGAGGCCGGAGACATCTGCGCCGCTGTCGGATTCAAGGATCTGCGTACAGGTGACACAATCTGCGTTGATACAAACCCTATCACCCTTGAGTCAATGGAGTTCCCTGATCCGGTAATCGGACTTGCAGTCGAGCCTAAGACTCAGAAGGATCTTGACAAACTCGGAATCGCACTTGCAAAACTTGCCGAGGAGGACCCGACCTTCACAGTCAAGTCAGACCACGAAACAGGCCAGACAGTCATCAGCGGTATGGGTGAGCTTCACCTTGACATCATCGTTGACCGTCTTCGCCGTGAGTTCGGTGTCGACATCAACCAGGGTGCACCTCAGGTTAACTACAAAGAGGCCATCACAGTACCGGTTCAGCACCGTGAGGTGTTCAAGAAGCAGTCCGGTGGTCGTGGTAAGTTCGCTGACATTATCGTCGAGGTTGCTCCTGCTGACGAAGGACAGACAGGTCTCCAGTTCATTGATGAGGTTAAGGGCGGTAACGTTCCTAAGGAATTCATCCCGTCAGTCGAAAAGGGCTTCAAGTCAGCAATGGCAAACGGAGTTCTCGCAGGCTACGAGGTCCCTTCACTCAAGGTTACCCTCAAGGACGGTTCATTCCACCCTGTCGATTCAGACCAGCTCTCATTCGAAATCTGCGCACGTATGGCATTCCGTCACGCCTGCCCTAAGGCAAAGCCGGTTCTTCTTGAGCCTATCATGAGCCTTGAGGTGGTTACTCCGGAAGACTATATGGGTGACATCGTTGGCGACCTCAACCGTCGTCGCGGACAGGTTACTGCAATGGATTCAACTGTTGGTGCCCGCATCGTCAAGGCATTCGTTCCGCTCGCAGAGCAGTTCGGTTACGTGACGGTTCTCCGTACCATCTCATCAGGACGTGCTACCAGCACCATGACTTTCGACCACTACGCTGAGGTTCCTGCTAACCTCGCGAAAGAAATCATCGAAAAGTCCGGCTACAAGGTTCCTGAGGAGGAATAATAACAGAAAGTTTAATTGGTTATACAATAACGATATGAGCCAAAAAATCAGAATTAAGCTTAAGTCATTCGACCACATGCTGATTGACAAGTCCGCAAAGAAGATCGTCGAGACAGTTTCTTCTACTGGTGCCCGTGTCAGCGGTCCTATTCCGCTTCCGACCAACAAGAAGATTTTCACTGTCAACCGCTCTACTTTCGTGAACAAGAAGGCACGCGAGCAGTTCGAACTGAACTCATACTGCCGCCTTCTCGACATCTACGAGTCTTCCCAGAAGACCGTTGATGCCCTCATGAAGCTTGAACTCCCAAGTGGTGTCGAGGTCGAGATCAAGGTTTGCTAATTGAAATTCGAAAAAGATTTTATATCTTTGCAGAGCCGTCACTCCAAACGGCGGCTCTGCAAATTTTAAGTTCTTTGAATTTTCGGTCCCATAGCTCAGTTGGTTAGTAGCACCTGACTCATAATCAGGGGGTCGCAGGATCATGCCCTGCTGGGACCACCAAAAAGGCACTCGTAGATTCGTTCTACGGGTGTCTTTTTTTAGTATGTAATTGTATCATCTTGTGCTATCATAGTGTCGGTGGTAGAAATATCTTAATGTTATCTTTGCAGTGCCCAAAAGTTACTCGTGTTTTGGAAACCTCGTAAGACACAAACTGATAATATTATATGATTTTACGCAAAGCTATGATTCTGGCATCGGCACTGTCGCTGATAGTGGTCGGATGCGAATGCTGCTCCAAGTCGGGAGGGAATCCCGGGCAGAAAGGAGAGACACTGACGCTTGCTCCGCTGATTGATGGGGAGGCTACGTCCCTCACGGTTAGCCTGCACGGAAATATGTGGAAGCTTCTTGACCGTGGAACCATGTTCGGGGCGCAGATTCCAACATTGTATGGACTAGACGGTGGCAAGGCGAAATGGTACGACACTGACGGAAAGGCCGAGCATTCCGATACCAAATATCTCATTGGAACCCATCCGGCAGTATGCGGATGGGAAATAAGCGGCATCGAGACCGGGCAAGAACTGAATATCGACAAGGAAAACTTCAACGACATACGCACTCACATACAGGCCGCGTACAGACGCGGGGCTGTGAATACAATGTCGTGGCATTGCGCCAATCCGGTCACCGACGGCAACTCCTGGGACCCGACGCGGGCTGTCTATGCGATAATTCCCGGGGGCTATCTGAATGGTAAGTTCAATAGCTACCTCGACCATGTCGCGGACTTCATATCCTCATTGAAGACAGATGACGGCGAACTCATTCCAATCATATTCAGGCCTTGGCACGAACACACCGGAGCCGGGTTCTGGTGGGGCAAAGGTAATGCGACTAAAGACGAATTTGTCGCCCTGTGGAGATATACGGTGGAATATCTGCGAGACAAAAAAGGTCTGCATAATCTCATCTGGGCATATTCTCCGGACATGTGCCACCTGTCTTCGCGCAACGACTATCTCGAATACTGGCCCGGTGACGAATATGTCGATATTCTCGGACTTGACGCATACGACCGGGAGGGACAGAACTACGGGCACCGCGGCCTTCAACTTGTGCGTATGGCAAATGTCATTGCCGCAGAAAAGCACAAGATGTTTGCGCTGACGGAGACTGGGCTTGAGAACAATGCCGAGACATCCGCATGGAACAACAAGAAATGGTGGACGACAATACTTCATCACATAATTGCCGGCCAGCGCGTCTCGTTTGCCCTTGTTTGGAGAAATGGTGACTTCCCGTCCAACGGCGGACACTATTTCAATGCGTTCCGAGGATGCTGGTCGGAGGATGACTTCGTGAAGTTTGCCGGATATGACGACGTTCTGTTTGAGAGGGATCTTCCGAAAATGTACGAGTGATGAGAGCGGTTTTCTTCGTTTTAACAGCTATTACCGCGTTGTCCTGCGCGTGCTCGTCAAATCTTTGTGATGAACCGGAAGTTCGTGCGGTGAGGAAATATATTTCTTCCTCCTGGACAAAGACCGTGAGGGAAACTCCCGAGGATGACGGGACTCTAATCGGGCTTCCGTTCCCCTACACCGTGCCTTCTCCGGAAGGCATGTTTCAGGAACTCTACTATTGGGACACATACTTCACGAATGAAGGGCTGATAAGGGACGGACTTGTCGGCCTTGCTCACGGAAATGTCGATGATATGCTCTATCTGGTTGACAGATACGGCTTCATGCCGAATGGTAATAGGACTTGGTATCTGTCGCGTTCCCAGCCGCCGTTCCTTTCTCAGATGGTGCGTTCCGTATTTGAGGCAAGGCCGGACACGCTGTGGCTCGCCCGTGCCTATCCAACGCTTGAAAGGGAATATGCTTTTTGGATGACGGAAAGGATTTCAGAGTGCGGACTGAACTGCTACTCCGGGAAGGGCGCAGATGAGAATCTTGTTGCCGAGTTCGTGAAGACCGGAGAGCGGAGGCTGAAGCATATATTCATAACTCCGGGAATGACAGCCGTGGAGCACGATAGGCTCGGGCGAAACTTTGTCGCGGAGGCGGAGTCGGGATGGGACATGAATCCTCGCTTTGACCGTCGCTGCGGTGATTTCTGTCCGGTCGATTTGAACTCCCTGCTCTATATGTACGAAACAAACTTTGCCGACTTTGCGCGGATTCTCGGAAAGGGTGAGGCCGTTGTCGAGGAATGGGAGCAAAAAGCGGAAAGGCGGCGGAAACTTATGTCTGAGTTTATGTTCGACAAGCTGCGTCAACAGTTCTATGACTATGATTTCGTGAACGGGAAACGTTCTGACGTACTGTCGGCGGCCGTGTTTACAACGCTCTTTGCCGGACTTGCAACAAAGGCGCAGGCGGTCGGTGTCGTGCGTGGACTGGAGCTCTTGGAATTCAGGCACGGGCTTTCTGTCTGCGAAGATAGACATTATGAATATGAGTATCAGTGGTCTTTTCCGAACTGCTGGCCTTCTTCCACATTCATGACCGTTATGGGACTCGCCGATTATGGCTATCATAGGGATGCCGTGCGTCTTTCGGAAAAATATATCCGCCTCGTGCTTGAATCCTACGCAAAGACAGGAAAACTCTGGGAAAAATACAATGTCATCAAAGGTACGGAAAGCGTCGGCAGCGAATACGAAACCCCAGAAATGCTCGGATGGAGTGCCGGAACTTTCGTTTCCCTCCATGAGTATCTTTTGAAAAAGAAATGATTATGAGAAAGAAATTGATTGTTTCAGTTCTTATGGCCCTGTCGGCTATAGCCGTGTCCGCACAGTCCTCCCGTGTTGCCGGCACCGTGCTCGACGAAACTGGGCAACCTCTTTCCGGCGCGAGCGTTCTCTCTCAAGACGGCAAACGGTTCACGACAACGGACACGCAGGGTAGGTTCGAACTCGACGCCGTGCCTGGCGAAAGCCTCAAAGTCTGGTTTATGGGCTATAGGGAGTTCCTGCTAAAGGTGTCGGCAGGGATGCCGGAGTCAAGTATCGTTCTAATTCCTGACTATGAGGTTCTTGACGATGTCTTGGTCATAGGATATGGAGCCGTGAAGAAAAGTGACCTGACCGGTTCAGTGGCATCCGTAAAGATGGAGGCGCTTTCAGATATGACCTCAGGTTCCATAGACGGCCTTCTTCAGGGACGTGCCGCCGGCCTTCAGGTTCTGAACAGTTCTCAGGACCCAGGAGCGGGAGCCACCGTGCGCATTCGAGGAAACTCGTCAATCAATGGCTCCAACACCCCTTTGATTGTCGTCAACGGTTTTCCTATGGGCGAGGCCGGCAACCTGTCTTCTATAAATACGACGGACATAGAGTCGGTTGAAGTTCTGAAGGATGCCTCGGCCTCGGCGATATATGGTTCGCGCGGTGCCAACGGTGTCATACTTGTCACAACGAAAAATGCCGTAAAGGGGATGACAAACGTCACTGTCAAGCATCAGACAGTTATAAGTCAGCTTTCTGACAAACTCGACATTTGGTACGACCCTATGATGATGGCTCAAGTCGCAAACGAAGAGCAGACAAATGCGGGTCTTACGCCCCTTTACATAGGACAGACCATCGGCGGCATCTATTATCCTTCCCTTTTGGAGATACAAAATGGGGATTGGTCGAATACTGACTGGACTGGTCTTTGTCTTCGCACTCCTATGGTGAACAGCACCACCGCTGCCGTCAGCAGTGCGACGGAACGGGCTTCCATAAACCTGAATGTCAACTATTATGACGAGAAGGGAATCTATAAAAAGGATGATTTCAACAAAGTGAATGTGAACCTCGGCTTCAAATACAAGTTGTGGGAAAATGTCAGTCTTTCATCATATTCCGTATTGTCCTTCAACAAAAGAAATGTTATGAATGGGCTGGAGTATGGTCGTAATCCTCTATGGCCCGTATATAATGATGACGGCTCGTTATTCACCTCAGGTCCTACTGATTTCGGTCATCCCCTCACGAGGCTCTCCGACTATCACAATCGGACTTCAACCAAGGAAATAGCAGAATCTGCTGCCTTGGACATCAAGATAATAGAAGGACTGGACTTCCACACCCAATTGGACTATCGCTACAATTCAGCCGTCTCGGACATATATGAGGCCTCTACCACCTCACAGGACGCTTTTGATAATGGCGGGATTGCGAAGGTGAATACGAGTTTTTACACAGACCTCCTGACTGAGAGTTACTTGACATATACCCACAATTGGGGAGGAGTTCACGACCTTTCGCTTATGGCCGGACATTCCTTCGACAGGGAACTCAACAGGGGGCTCTACACCACGGCCAGGGGATTCGTGAACGACGTTCTCGGAAATGAGAATATGAATGCGGGTGACCCTGCCCTGAGGCAAATCTACAATGATGGCTACTATCTCAGCAAATTACTTTCTTTCTACGGTAGGGCGAACTACTCGCTGCTTGACCGCTATCTTTTCACAGTGACCTTGCGTGCCGACGGTTCGACGAAGTTCGGTTCCAACAACAAATGGGGTTATTTCCCTTCCGGAGCCTTGAGCTGGAAGATGCATAAGGAAGACTGGCTTCGCGATGTGACTTGGCTTTCCGAACTGAAACTGCGTGCAAGTTACGGACAGTCAGGCAATCAGGGAATAAGCAGTTATCAGACCCTCGACCGCTACGGGATGGAGAAATTTTGGAATAACGGCTCTTGGCAGACAGTGATAGGACCTGGCTATGAAGTGGGACGAACAGGAGCGAACGACCGTTATATGGTCTGGGGCGGAATCTCCAATCCCGACTTGAAATGGGAAACGACCTCTCAAGTTGACCTTGGTCTTGATGCCGCCTTTTTCGACAGCCGCCTTCGTATAACCGCAGACTGGTACTACAAATACACCACGGATCTTCTTCGGGAGAAATATCTTCCTCTCACATCGAGTTACGACAAAATCTGGGTCAATGACGGGAGTGTAGTGAATAGGGGTGTCGAGCTCGAAGTGGCTGGAGACATTATTTCCACTCGAGATTGGAGATTTTCCGCCGATTTTATAATATCCCACAACAAAAACAAGGTGGTCAGTCTTGGTGACGCAATTTCGAGCGGACTTTCTCGTGACCTGCGAACGGGAATGCTCTACGAAGTTTCCGGTCCGGCTGTGGCGATGTTCAATCAGAATGCGAGTGTCCTTGCCGTAGGATATCCGATGAACGTGTTCTATGGTTATAGAGTGGACGGAATTATCCAGAAGGGCGACGACCCCGGTTTCCTCGACTCCGCAGGGTTGCTTGATCTCCCGGGTGAATTCAAGTATCTTGATTTGGACGGGGATTATGAACTTACTGCTGCCGACAGGGAAATCATCGGAGACCCCAATCCGGACTTTACCGCTTCACTCAACCTTTCGCTGAGTTGGAAGAAGCTCGACTTTTCCGTTTTTCTCTATGGCGTTTATGGGAATGACGTACTTTATAACGGATATACATTCAGCCCGAGAGTGAAGGCTCGCAGATGGACGGTTGATAATCCCACGAACGATTTTCCGCGGCTGAATAATTCTCGGCAGTATCTCCTTTCGGACTATTTCCTTCAGGATGGTTCATTCCTTAGGATTCAGAACGTCAATCTCGGATATACCTTCGACATCGGGAAGAAATGGCTTCGCAACATAAGGATATACGGAACGATAGACAATCTCTGGACATTCTCGAAATTTGATGGCTACGACCCGGAAGTCGGACTCGATGGAATCTATTGGGGCGGATACCCGAAATTCAGAAAATATTCGATTGGCGTGGAAATAAATCTTTAGGAACAATGAAAATAGAGAAATATATAATCATATTTATCGCAACGCTGTCTCTTGCGTCATGTTCGCTTGAAGAGGCTCCTTACGGCTTCTACTCCTCCGAGAACTTTTACAAGACGGAGAAGGATGCCGAATCCGGACTGATGTATGCCTATAATGCGCTGAATTATCTTGAATACCTTCGTGCTATATGGTATATCGGAGATATTCCCACTGAGACTATGTATGCCAAGAGTGACGAGCCGGGAGACATCCACCTGCTTGACAATTGGACCTACAACAGCAGTACGGAACTCACTTGGTACTATTTCAAGTATTGCTATATCGGTCTCAACAGGGCCAATACTGTGATAGCAAAGGTGAAAAACTGCGAAATCACCGAAGCCGCCAGAAACCGCGTCCTCGGGGAAGCGTATTTTCTCCGGGCTTGGAATTATTTCAATCTTGTGCGTACTTTCGGTGTCGTTCCTGTGGTGAAGGAGCCTGTAACGAGGTTGGATCAGACGACTCCCGGTTTGGCAGGAAGCACAGAAGAAATCTGGGAACTTATTTTCGATGACCTTAAAGAGGCAGATAGGCTTCTGGAAGTCAATAAGGTTTTCGGACGTGTGGATAAGGTCGCTGCCGAGGCTCTTCTTGCAAAGGCCTATCTCACAGTGGCTTCGGGAAGGGACTATAATGCGCCCGGATACAGAAATCTCAGCTATGACCCCGAGACATACTATGCTAAAGCGGCTGAATATGCCCGCAAGGTTGTGAATGACTATACAGAACAGTATTCTTTCGATGACGACCTCAGGCATATCTACGACGTTGAGGCTCCCGATGGTCCCGAGCATATATTCATAATGGCGACAGACCGCAGCGGAACGCACGAAAGTATGTACACAAAAATTCCTTTACAATTTCTTCCGAACAATAGTTCTGTTCCCATCTACATCAAATATGGTGACGGCAAACTTCAGAAGGCGAACGGTAACGGATGGGGAGTCTTTATCATCGAAGACAAGTTTGTAGAATCTTTTCTTTCCACGGACAAGCGCAGAACGGAACTTATCCACAGGCAGTTCTATGACCAGTATGGAGATCCGATTACCATCGCCTCCGGTGCGAAGTATTACAGCACAAAGTATGTCGATCCGGATTTCATCGGCGAGAGAACTAGTGCCCGCCCATATCTTCTCAGGTATTCTGATATCCTTCTTGTTCTTGCCGAGGCTGCGGGGCCTTCCGAGGGCTACCCTTTGGTGAACAAACTGCGTTCACGTGCGGGGATTCCTGATTTTGCGCCGGGACTTGAATTAAAGTCTTTCAGGAAAGAGGTAATAAAGGAACGCGCTTTTGAACTCGCTTTTGAAGGAAACAGGCTCTTCGACCTCCGCAGGACCGGTACTGTCACATCAACCGTTACGGAGGCGTCGAAAATGTCGGAGGAATCCGCTGCTTTCTATCCTATACCGCAGCGTGAGATAGACTTGAATCCGAATGTGGAGAAAGAAAACAACAATAAGTTCTGATTATATGAAAAGAATAGCCATAATGCTTGTGGGACTACTTGCTGCCGTTTCCTGTTTCAAGACAATAGACAGCCCTCTTGAAAATAGGGATGTTTCACTTCTTGAATTACAGCTTGAAGGGCAGATGGGAACAGCGGTTATTGAGCGCACGGACGAGTCTGCTACGGCTACGGTATATGTGATGGCGACAGCTGCATTTGATTGGGCAGCGGTCGAGGTGGAGGGAATAGTCGTCTCCGCCGGAGCTTCCGCGAGTGTGGGAAGAGGCGATAAACTCAATTTCAACAATCCGGAAAGACGTGCCTCTGTGACAGTAAGTTCGAAATCCGGGAACAAACTCAAATGGTGGATAAATATCAAGCCCTATGATGCTTTCTATGTTGGGAGGTGGAGAATCGTGGAAATAAAACTCTGCTGTAATCAAAGACTCGCCAGCTGTGGAGACGGTGCGTGGGAGACCCAGCTCAGTGCATCTGAGTTCGGAGATTTCGGCATGCCTGAATATGACAACCGCATCCAAATAGATATGAACGAAGGAGTCCGGAACAACCTCCTGACAGGAACGATTACAAATGAAGCAGGCGCGGATGGCAAATACGGTCATTTCTGGGGTGTATATTCCCCATACAGCAAGGAGAACCCACTCGATATGGACTCTCGTCTGAGGCATCTCCTTCCTCCAGGGAAGTCCGAATGGGAACTTGATCTCACGACAAATAAGATGAGCATCACTAAAGACAACGTCACTTCCGTGATGACTTTTGCCCGGCGTGGTGACAATGTCCTTTTCCGTTTCGCCCTTCCTTCCGCAGCTTCCGAGCCTTCGCAAAACGGATTCTACGATAATATGTGGCGGAGTTCGTATGAATTGTATTATGAAGTTTACAAAATGAAATAATTATGAAGAAGTTTTTTACTGTTTCAGCGGCCTTACTTTCGGCTGTAATGATGATTTCTTGCAATAAAGAAAACAATCCTGAAGAAAAACCCGGTACAGGAGGAGAAACGGGAACTGTGGAACTTGTGACTCCGGTACTCAGTGCTGTTCAAGATGGAGTGGTTAGCCTTGATGAAGAGTCCGATGCCGTGGTCTTGAACCTTTCTTGGACCGACGCTCTCCCACAAGGGCAGACTTTAGGGCTTTCATATACGGTCTATTGCAATGATGCAGCAGCCGTCTTGTACAGTTCTCCATTGACATTCAATGCCGGAAAGAGCCTTGGTCTGGGACTGAAGGCCTCCGATATTCTCGACCTTGTGAAGAAAGTCGGCACGGAGACTGCGGAACTTCAGTTTGTCGTCTATGCGAAACCTTCAGACGAGAACATTGAGGCAAAGACATCCAATGTCCTCAAACTGAAGTTTGCGCTTGTGAGCCACAAATTGGAACTTCCTGCAAAACTCTATCTCTTCGGAAGTGCGACAATTGCGGGATGGGATCCGGCTAAAGCAATAGCTGTCACAGGAATTGATGGCGTATATACAACGGAATCTGTCGAATTGAATTTCGTTCCGAGTGATACCGGTTTTAAGTATCTGTTCTCCAATGACGGAAGCGACAACCGTTTCTTCGGACCGGATCCTGCGGCGGAAACCTTCGGAGCAGTGAAACTTTACACGGAAGATGTGGGAATCAATCTTTTTCAGCCGGCTCTCAATGGTTATAAATCAGGGGTTTATACAATTGTTCTCGATTTGAACAGTTATAGGATGAGTATGACAAGAACCGGAGACATTGAACATAAGCTTGACTTGGGAGACAATGTGTATCCGCTCGGAGATTGCTTCAAATGGGGATGGGACTTTACGAACCCTATGTCAAAAGTTTCCGAGAATGTTTATGAAATCAAGGCTGTCCATATGAATTTCGGAGACGGAAACAACGGTTTCAAGATATTTACCGCAGAAGGCAAGTGGTCTCCATATTTTGCAATGACAGATGATTCTGTTAAAGACAATATCAAAATTCTGACGGTGACTGACAGCGAGGCTCCCCAGTTCAAACCGGGGCTTATCGGTTACGAGAGCGGGAATTACGACATCAGGGCGGACTTCGGTGCGATGACTCTCACGCTGACTCTTATCTCAAAGGACGAAAAGCCTGACTTTGACGAGACAAAGGCGTTCTATCTTTTCGGCGGAGGCTTCGAGAACGGAGTCAAGGACTGGGAATTTGATGTGAAAAACGCTCTCGTCGAGACGCCTGAGGGTTCTGGAATATATGTTTCTCCGGGCACGATATATCTCAACCGTTGGTGCTATTTCAAGCTTGACAAACAAGACTGGACGGAATACAGACGGGATGCGAGCGCGTCGGACTATTGGACAGCCATTTCGTCCAAGAATACTGAAGCGGATGATACATTTTCTCCGGGTAATGGTTTCTCTGACTGGACTGACGGGAATTACAAAGTGACGTTTGACACCAATACGCTCAAACTCTCCCTTGTTAAATCCGAATAATTACTGATTTGCCAAATGACAGAAAACAACTTGTTTGTGTCCCGTTTCCGGGCTCTTCGAGAGGAACAGGAGCATCTTCTTGCGCGTGTGAATGAGCCACTGTTGCCCGGGAACGGGATTTTTGAACGTTACAGCTATCCTGTGCTTACGCGAGAGCATACTCCATTGGAGTGGCGTTACGATTTTTCGCCGGAACGAAATCCTCACTGTATGGAACGTTTCGGAATCAACGGAACATTCAATGCCGGAGCTATATTCTTCGAAGGAAAATATGTGCTGGTGGCGAGAGTGGAGGGTAATGATCGGAAGTCTTTTTTTGCGCTTGCTGACAGCCCGAACGGTATTGACAATTTCCGATTCAGAAAATATCCCATAAGAATGCCGGAGACGGATATTCCCGACACAAATGTCTATGATATGCGCCTCACCCGGCACGAAGATGGCTGGATATATGGTATATTCTGCTCTGAACGCAAGGATTTGTCCGCGCCTTCGGATCTTTCGGCAGCCGTTGCCTCCGCAGGTATCGCAAGGACGAAAAACCTTGTGGATTGGGAGCGTCTTCCGGACTTGAAATCTTTGGAGCAGCAACGCAATGTCGTTCTGCATCCGGAATTTATAGAAGGGAAATATGCATTCTACACACGTCCGCAAGACGGATTCATCGAAACCGGAAATGGTGGCGGAATCGGATGGGCACTTGTCGATGACATATCAAATGCCGTGGTCGGAGAGCAGAAAATCATCAATTTCCGTCAATATCATACTATCAAGGAGATGAAGAACGGCGAAGGGCCGCAACCGATAAAAACCGGACGCGGCTGGCTTCATCTGGCTCACGGAGTCAGGATGTGCGCTGCCGGGCTGCGTTATGTGCTTTATCTGTATGTGACAGCTCTCGACGACCCTACACGTGTGATAGCCGAGCCTGCGGGGTATTTTATGGCACCTCAGGGCGAGGAACGGGTCGGAGATGTGTCAAATGTGCTGTTTTGTAACGGTTGGATTGCCGACCCCGACGGACGTATCTTGATTTATTATGCTTCGAGCGATACCAGAATGCACGTTGCGGTCTCGTCTGTGGAACGGCTTTTGGACTATTGTTTTAACACGGCTCCGGACGGCCTTCGCAGCGCCTCTTCGGTCGAAACTTTATACAAGATTATAGACGGCAACTCTGCATTTGACGCAGACGAAATCTGTCGTGGATAAAAATTATGGTCAGTAAGAACAAAGGCGGCAGTTCTGTGCTGCACGAAATAACTCCTCTTTCAGAGGCAGATTGTCTCTATGTGATAGAACGGAACAAAACAGAATTCAATTTCCCGATACACACCCATCGGGAATTTGAACTCAATTACGTGGAAAATGCAGCCGGAGCTAAACGTGTTGTGGGCGACTCTATTGAAGAAATCGGTGATTATGAACTTGTCCTCATCGCCAATGAATCTCTCGAACACGGATGGCAGAACGGCAATCTTCCACAAGGAAAAAATATTCGTGAGATTACCATACAGTTTTCCGGCGATTGGCTTTCCGACAAACTGCTTTCGAAAAATCAGTTCCATTCAATCCGGACTATGCTCCAGTTGGGAAGCAAAGGGCTGGCCTTCCCTATGTCGACGATTCTCGGAGTGCGTTCTCTGCTCAATTCCCTCACAAATGAGCGTAAAGGCTTCTATATGGTCACAGCATTTCTGACGCTGTTGTACGAACTCTCGCTCTCTGAGTCTGCATACACCCTCGCGAGCACGGCATTTGCTCAATCCGACAATTACATACAAAGCCGACGCATTCGGGCAGTCGATGCCTATTTGAGAAACAATTACAATCGGGAAATCAAATTGTCCGAGGCTGCGGGACTTGCCAATATGAGTGAAACGGCATTCAGCCGCTTCTTTTGCCAACACACAGGAAAGAGTTTCACGGATTATCTGATGGACATAAGAATCGGTAATGCTGCACGGCTTCTGGTTGATACAAGCAAAACTGTGGCGGAAATCTGCTATGAATGTGGCTACAACAATATGTCTAATTTCAACCGGATATTCCGGCGTAAAAAAGGCTGCACTCCGAGTGAATTCCGTGAAATGTATCACAAAAAACAGGTTATAGCCTGACAACGGATTCGCTTATGGTCGGAATAAAAGAAAAGATTTCTTATGGATTCGGTGATATGGCTTCATCTATGTTCTGGAAAATTTTCGGAATGTATTTGTTGTTCTTCTACACCGACATCTTCGGTCTTGCCCCTGCTGCAGTGGGTACAATGTTCTTTGTAACAAGGATTTGGGATGCGGTGAACGACCCCATTTTCGGGATGCTTGCCGACCGTACGGAAAGTCGTTGGGGAAAATTCCGCCCGTGGATATTGTTCGGCGCCCTCCCGTTTGCCATCTTCGGTGTGTTGACTTTTGCAGTGCCTCCCACCACTTGGGCTCCGTGGACGCGCCTGCTCTATGCATATATCACCTACACATTGATGATGATGGCATATTCCGCAGTCAATGTCCCTTACGCATCGCTCCTCGGGGTCATATCTTCTGATGGACGCGATCGCAACGCCTTGTCTTCCTACCGTATGTTCTTCGCTTACGCCGGGAGTCTCATAGCCTTGGCGATGACTGAGCCTCTCGTGCGTTTCTTCTCCCGAAGTCTTGATTCTGATGCTCTTGGCTGGACCTTTTCTGTTGCAGTAGTAGGACTTCTCTGTCTGGCATTGCTGCTGCTCTGCTTCCGGGGTGTCTGTGAGAGAGTCCGCCCCGATGCTTCCGAAAGCGGTAGCGTTTCCGAGGATTTGAAAGACCTCTTGCTCCACAACCGTCCTTGGTGGATTCTGCTTGGTGCCGGCATCACGGCACTCATCTTCAATTCCGTGCGTGACGGAGCTGCGATATACTATTTCAAATACTATGTCCATCAAGAAGATACGCAAGCTTTCGGCGGCTTTTTCACCCTCTCAGCGCTCTATCTTATGGTCGGGCAGCTTTCCAATATGGCAGGTGTCGCCTTGTCCGCTCCACTTGCCGACCGCCTGGGCAAAAAGAGGGTCTATGGTGGCGCGATGTGCATTGCAGCCCTTCTGAGTGTTGTTTTCTTTTTCTTGCAGCCCAATCAGATTGTTCTGATGTTTGTTCTTCAGCTGCTCATAAGCCTTTGTGCGGGCAGCATATTCCCTCTTCTTTGGTCGATGTACGCCGACATTGCAGACTGGTCTGAATGGAAAACAGGACGCAGGGCAACGGGTCTGATATTCTCCTCATCTTCTATGTCCCAGAAATTGGGATGGACGATAGGCGGGGCATTAACCGGCTGGCTTCTATCGTTTTACGGATTCCAAGCCAACGAAATACAATCTGCTGATGCAATTTCAGGAATAAGGGCGATGCTTGGCTACCTTCCGGCAGTCGGGGCTGTCGCATCGGCAATACTCGTCAGCTTCTACCCTCTTGGCGACAATACGATGAGGGAAGTGGCTGAAGGATTAGAATCTCGCCGCCAAACAAAATGACAACAAAAATGAAAAGTATCGCTCAACTTGCCGCAGAAATGCAGCGGCATCTGACAACTGATATCCTTCCTTTTTGGATGAATGAGGTCCGTGACGGAATGGGTGGATTCTACGGGCGTATTTCCGGAGAGGGCGAAGTCTTTGGCGATGCCGACAGGGGTGCAATCCTCTATAGCCGCATCCTCTGGACCTTTTCTGCCGCCTACCGCATTCTCGGAAATCCCGAGTATCTCGAATGTGCCGAGGACGCGAGAAACTGGATTCTGAAGTATTTTTATGATTATGAATATGGCGGAGTATATTGGTCCGTGTCTTCATCCGGACAGCCGAAGGATACAAAAAAGCAATCCTATGCGATAGGCTTTGCGATATACGGATTGAGCGAACACCATCGTGCAACGGGAAATCCGGAATCTCTCGAGTATGCCATCCGCCTTTTCGAATCACTCGAACTCCACGCACGTGACCGTCTGAGCGGAGGGTATTTCGAGGCTGCGGCAAGAGATTGGAGTGAGCTTAAAGATGTGAGACTCAGTGGAAAAGACGAGAACGCCCCCAAGACGATGAACACTCATCTGCATATCCTTGAGCCGTATACGAATCTCTATCGTGTGTGGAAAAGTCCGGAACTTCGGGAAAGAATTGTGGATTTATTGGATATATTTTTCAATAAAATCAAATCTCCGACCAATCATCATTTGGGGCTCTTTTTCGACGAATACTGGCATCCGACGTCTTCACAAACCTATTCTTATGGACACGACATTGAGGCCTCCTGGCTTCTCCTTGAGGCTGCGACGGTGCTTTCCGACAGCTCTCTTGTGGAAAAAACCAAGCCCGAGTGCCGGAAAATCGCCTCTGCGGCGCTTGAAGGCTACTTTCCTGACGGAAGCCTGGCTTATGAACGGAAGGCGGACGGAAGTATTGATGCGGAACGCCATTGGTGGGTGCAGGCCGAATCCGAGGTAGGACTCGCCTGGCTCTTTGCCCGTCACGGACTGTCGGAGTATCTTCCGATGATGAACCGCACGTGGCAATATATTCTCGACAATCTTGTCGATAACAACAACGGCGAATGGTTCTGGAGCATAAAAGAAAACGGCTCTGTCAACCTTTCGGACGACAAAGCCGGATTTTGGAAATGTCCCTATCACAATAGCCGTATGTGTCTCGAACTCATACAATTGGCTAAGGCCGGAACTCTAAAACTCTAGTTCTTCCTTACTTGCGGGTAATCTTCGCTGCCCAGCCGCCGCCAGGGGCGAGGTGCGCGGTGATTTTGCGGTCGGCAGGAACGGTGGCGGTGGTGTGAACGTAGTCACGGGCTGCCTTTTCGGCGTTCGGGCCGTCCTGGAAGATGTCGAGGGTCCATTCGCCTTCGCCGAGGAAACTCAAATCTAAGGTAATATCACGCTCATCCCAGTTCGTGAGGGTACCGACATACCAGGCGTCACCGCTACGGCGGGCAATGGTGATATACTTGCCGATTTCCCCGTTCACTCCCAGACTCTCATCCCAAGTCTCCGGGCAGGCGGCAATAAACTCTGTGCACTCCGCTTCTGCAATGTAGTTGGAAGGGGAGTCGCAGAGCATATTCAGTGGGGAATCGAAAACCACATATTCCGCGAGTTGGCGGCAACGGGTGCCCTGGCTCATCGGTTCATTATAGACAGGACGGTAATTGCTCTTGCTTGCATTGCGCATCGCACCCTGGGTGTAGTCCATAGGGCCGGCGGCCATACGGATGAACGGAACCGTCACGTCGTAGGTTACCTGATCGCACTCCTTCGGCCTCCATTTCATTTGCTCCAGACCGTGCACACCTTCGTAATTCACAATATTAGGCCAGCGGCGGCTCAGTCCGGTCGGCTTGTAGGTGCCGTGGAAATCGAGCATAAGATAATATCTTGCAGCCGTTTCTGCGGCGCGGGCGTGAAAATTCACCATCAGCTGGTCGTCCCTGTCCATAAAATCGACCTTGAAGCCCTTAACGCCCATCTCCGAATAATGCTTGCAGACCTTTTCCATATCGCGGTTGAACGCCCAATAGCCTGCCCAGAGGATGATGCCGACTCCGCGCTCCTTGCCATAATCCACAAGTTCCTGTATGTCGATTTCCGGAATCACCTGAAACAAGTCCGCTTGAAGATTCACAGCCCAGCCCTCATCGAGAATCACATAGGCAATGCCGTGAGTCGAAGCAAAGTCGATGTAATATTTATAGGTCTCGTTATTGATGCCCGCTTTGAAGTCCACTCCATAGAGATTCCAGTCGTTCCACCAGTCCCAGGCAACCTTGCCCGGCTTCACCCAACCATAGTCCGTGCCGACATCCTGCTTTGGAGAGAGTTTCCATACCATGTCGTTCACTGCCAGTTGCGAGTCAGATGTGCTCACCATAATCACCCTCCATGGGAAAATTTCGTCTCCTGAGGCCTTTGCAATGAAGTTTTCGCGTTCCTTGACCATTCCATGAAGTTTGTTGTGACCGCCCTGTTCGATGACTTTCGGATAAGGCGCGAACGTTCCTTTCAGCGAGTTTGAACCCTCCGTCCCGATTACATGCATTCCCGGATAGTTTGTAAGGTCTGCTTCCGTGATGAGAATTTTCACTCCCTCGTCTGCTGCTACGACGAGAGGAAGGAAGGCCAGCCTGTCTTTTCGCCATTGTGAAAGATTCTGTACTGTGTAGGTGTTCTCAAAGGAATTGAAGAACTGTCCCTCGACGGTCTTTGCACCCGAATTCACATAAGGGATGAACGCCTGCCTGTCCTCTCCGAAATTGAACTCTGCCTGCTCGGAAATGACCTCGTATGTCTTCTTCTTGTCGAGATTGCTGACAAAACGATATGCGACACCGTCATCGTAGGCGCGGAAAATGAGAGAGAACTCCTTGAAATTCAATAAAATCTGGGTGTAATTATCGCGGACCTCCGCCTTCTTGTAGGCCACGGTAGGGAATGTCTCGTCAAATGATGCCCTCATTGTCTTGCGCACCTTGTCGTTCAGACCGAAAACGATGTCGTCTGAAAGGTTCATCGAAATCGTCGACGGGGCGATGAGTGTCTGTCCGTCGCGGGACACCGTGTAGCTGATGTTCTCTCCGACAGTCACCGATGCGGTTATGTGCCCGTCAGGCGAGCTCACCTGATAGTTTCCGTCCTTCGCGAATGACGGCGTTGCCGCGAAAAGAAACGCTGCGGCGTTCGAAAATAAAAATCTTTTGAATGGCATAAATGTTTATTTTAGTTTTGTGTCAGCAATATTTAACGAAAGTTATATGTTTTTATACTCAAAATAATCCCGATAATAATACCAGGAGTAAGTTATGTGCAACGAAGCAGGTCGCCTTTTCTTCGCTCCGTCCCGTCATCGGGACAGTCTCACGACGATGCTCAGCGGAAGCCGCTTCCCATAAGAGTCCGTCAGCACAAGTTCGCCGCTCTGAATTTCCTTAAATCCCGTCTTCAGACAGAAATTTTGCCGCACCACCGTCTCTCCGAGCACTGCGCTGAAGCCGTTGGAATAGAGATTCAGCACCATAAAACTGTCTGTCGGAGCCAAAATCGCGGAAACACATTTAAGCATATCGTTCAGACACTCGTCAAGCTTCCATTTCTCCCCGTCAGGTCCGTGCCCGTATGCCGGAGGGTCGAGGATAATCCCTTGATAGACATTGCCTCTCTTTGCCTCGCGCCTTGCAAACTTCAGCGCATCCTCCACCACCCAACGGATATTGTCCAGGCCGCTGTTTTCCATATTCCCCTTCGCCCAAGTCACCACCTGACGCACCGAGTCGAGATGCGTCACATCGGCCCCCGCAGCCTTTGCCGCCAGAGACGCAGCCCCGGTGTAGGCAAAGAGATTCAGCACCTTAGGTGTCGGACGCCCCTCGGCCTTCGCTTTTTCCACGAGTGCTTTTGTGTGAGAGTAGATATATTCCCAGTTTGGTGCCTGTTCCGGGAATACGCCAACGTGCTTGAAAGAAGTCAGCCCAAGACGCAGACGGAACGACGGCCCGGCTACCGGAATATCTGATTCGGAAGCCCCGTCGCCGGTCGTTCTGATGCCGGAGCAATTCTCCGCTCCATAGCCGCCATAGTTGATAAACCACTGGTCGTCCATCCTTTTGACCCGCTTCCATGTGCCGCTGTCTTCCTTACCGGCTTTGCCAAACCCCGCTCCAGGAGCGAAGCGCGTGTGCATGAGCCTGTTCCATTCGTCCTCCGACAGTGACTTGTCCCAAATAGCCTTGGGCTCAGGACGCGCCATCACAATTTTCCCGAATCTTTCGAGTTTCTCAAAGTTTCCGCAGTCTATCAGCTGATAGTCCTTCCACAGCGGGCTTGGGCTTTCAATTGTCATATCATCAAATTTGCACAAAGTTAGCATAAAAATTGCTATCTTTGCATCCCATGCCCGTAATGAAGGGTATATATCGAAAAAGAGATATTTTATTATAAAAATTATGCAACAGAACATTTCAACTTACGATTTCGCAGGCAAGAAAGCCATCGTGCGCGTGGACTTTAACGTTCCGCTCAACGATAAGTTCGAAATTACGGACGACACACGTATGCGTGCCGCAATCCCTACACTCAAGAAAGTTCTTGAGAAGGGCGGTTCGCTCATCATCATGTCACACCTCGGCCGTCCGAAGGGCGTGACTGAGAAATTCTCTCTCAAGCACATACTTCCGCACCTCGAGGAACTCCTCGGAACGCCGGTGAAGTTCGCCGACGACTGCATGAAGGCAGACGCACAGGCAGCGGCCCTCAAACCGGGTGAGGTTCTCCTTCTCGAAAACCTCCGTTTCTATGCTGAGGAGGAAGGCAAGCCGAGAGGACTCGCAGAGGATGCAACCGACGAGGAAAAGAAGGCTGCAAAGGCCGCTCTCAAGGAAAGCCAGAAGAAATTTGTCGAGAAACTCGCTTCTTACGCTGACTGCTACATCAACGACGCATTCGGAACTGCTCACCGTGCACACGCATCCACAGCTCTTATCGCCGACTACTTCCCTAACGACAAGATGTTCGGCTATGTGATGGAAGGCGAAATCAAGGCTATCGACCGCGTACTCAAGACTCCTGAGCATCCTGTGACCGCAATCATCGGTGGAGCAAAGGTTTCTTCGAAAATCGGTATCATCGAGCACCTCTTCGACATCGTTGACAATATGATTATCGGTGGTGGAATGGTCTACACATTCAAGAAGGCTCAGGGCGGACACATCGGAAACTCCCTCTGCGAGGACGACCAGATGGACCTCGCTCTCAACATCCTCAAGAAGGCTGAGGAGAAGGGCGTGAAACTCTATCTTTCAGACGAGGTTGTGATCGCTGACGCATTCTCCGAGGATGCTCATACGAAGATTTGCCGCAACACGGAGATTCCTGACGGCTGGGAGGGTGTTGACGCCGCTCCGAGCACGCTCGCCACTTGGGAGAACGTCATTATGAAGTCCAAGACCATTCTTTGGAACGGTCCTGTCGGAGTGTTTGAGATTCCTGCATTTGCAAAGGGTACAAACAAAGTTGCCGAGATGCTTGCAAAGGCTACCGAGAACGGAGCGTTCACACTTGTCGGCGGTGGTGACTCAGTTGCAGCCGTGACTCAGATGGGCTTCGCTTCCAAGGTAAGCTATGTCTCTACCGGTGGCGGCGCTATGCTGGAATATCTGGAAGGGATTGAACTGCCTGGTATAGCTGCAATAAAGAAATAACGCCTTTTATCCCCACACACTATATAAAAATCACCACGAAGGAAATTGATGTGACCTTCGTGGTGATTTTTTAGATGAGAATGCTGTAAACTAGCTTTTATCAGCGTCTTTTTTGGGAATACCAAAGAAATACTTCTCATTGTAGAATGTTCCTAGTTTCAGCTTAGAGGTTTCGGCGCTGAAGACATCGTAGAAGGTTGGTTTATTGTTATCATCAAATCCGTCAAAAAGCAACATATGATCTTTAGAGACTTCCTTGAAAGAGAAACTCTGACCCTCTCTCCGTTTCTCGTTGTTTCCATACAAGCTCTCATACACGATGCATAGTACGTGACTTCCGTCGCTATTGATCTTTATCGAATACCAACCATCCATTGCCCATACATCATTATCTTTGAGACCATCGACAAAGGTTTTCTGTTCAGGTGTGAGCTTTTCCACGTCGATTCCTTTCTTGAAATCAGTCTCAATATCTGTGAAGACCTCTCCTATTGTTGCCGTCCCATCGGCATTCAATCTGAATACCATCCACTCGTCCTTTGCGGCGTCGTCTGTCTTGTTGAAATTCACGACCCAAGTGTTTACATAAAGTTTCGGCTCCTCAGCCGGTTCGGTGTTCATCTTGTCGCAGGCGCTTGCAAATATAAGAGATGTGAGTGCCAATGTGCTGTATATCAATTTTTTCATATTGTCGAATGTTTGTGTTTTAAAAATTAAGATATAGAGAGGAAGCTGCATTCAACAGCCTTTCCCACCGTTAGTCCAGAAGTCGCAAGGCTTGGTGCTTTTGTCGCTTTCATACCTCCCTCCTTGTTTTCAATCGTGACCTCATTTTCAGAAATGTTGAATATGTGGAGTTCATTGCGGAGGTATTCTGCCCTATCCATGCCGTCAATGTTTTGCAGGAAGAACGTTGAAAGATAGACATCATCATTTTCTCCAGGAATCTCGACATAAACTCCCTTTATCATGATGGCGATGTCATTCAATTTGAGGGACTTGAGTATTTCAATCTGCTCTGCGGTGAACCTGGACTTGTCTACTATTCTGGTTCCATCACCGTCGATTGTAGGCGCGTCACCGTCGGTGGAAGGCTTGATGTCGTCCTGTATTTTTTTAAGCATAGCCTCGTTAACGATATACCCGGCATAAAATGTCTTGTCGGCATTGAAGCAGAATACTGAGTTTTGAGGTCCGTCGGTGCTACTGTCAGTTATGACCCAAGTGTTGACGTAAAGAGGAACTGGGGTGTTGTCGGTTGCCGATTCCTTGTCGCAACCGGTCCCGAGCACGAGAAGCGCTCCGAGAGTTAGAAGATAGGTTAATCTTTTCATTGTTTTTGTTGTTATGTTTGTACTAATAAACTCGAAAGGTTAGTGTTGGCATCGTTTGCAGTCGAAGACAATAGCCACTCCAATGTCGCTGAAGCCATTCACATACCATACTTTTGCAAAGTTAAGCAAATTATTTTGTAACTTCGCAGGATTTTTGTGCTTAGAAGTTGCTGCTGCGACAATTTTGTGAAATTTTATATAGTTTATGGAGAGGGTATTCATTTCTATATACCATTATTTCAAGGGACACCGATGGCTCATGTGGCTACTGATGCTCGGTTCGGCCGTGGTGTTTGCAGTTTTCGGATTTAGGCTTCACTATGAGGAGAATATTATAAAGCTCCTTCCGAAGACAGACAATTCCGCGTCTTATGAACTGGTGTTCAGTAACTTGAAGGTCAAGGACAAGGTCTTTATCCAGATTGCTCCCAAGGGATTTTCTGTCGAAAAGGTCGGAACTGAGCCGAAACTTGATGCTCAGATTCTCAGCGACTGTTGTGACGAATTCATCGACTCGCTCGTTGCTCGTGACGGTGGACGCTACATTGCAAGCGTGCTGAGCTGCATTGACGACGACACGATGATGAGTGCGATGGACTATGCCATTGCGGAGTTCCCTACCTTCGTCGCTCCCGAGTGTTACGAGGCTTTTGACAGCCTTCTGACTTGGAAAAGCATACGGGCTCGTATGGCGGCAAATGAGCAACTGCTTGAAAATGACGAAGATGGCAATCTTCAGATGCTCGTCAGTTATGACCCTGCCGGTTTGCGCTACGGAATGCTCGCTGCGCTTAAGGATATGATGGGTGAAGGAGCGGAACTTAAGAATGATGGTGACTCTCTCTCAAGTTATAAAGGAGGAATGACACTCAAGAACCGTCATTTCTTCACAAAGGACGGCAATGTGGTTCTTGCTTTCGTGGCTCCGGATTTCAATTATATGGATTCGCAGGCTTCTGCCGATTTCGTGGATATGATTGAGGAAGAGATTGTCTCGTTTGAGAAGAATCATCCTGAGGTTGAGGTCTTTATGCACGGCTCTCCTGCAATGAGTGCGAACAATTCCCGTCGAATCAAGGCGGACCTTGTGATGACCGTGGGCATATCCCTTCTTCTCATCATTCTTCTGATTTCACTTTTCTTCAAGAACAAGTCGTCGCTGCTCCTGCTGCTCTCGCCAGTGGCCTACGGGACGCTTGCGGCGCTTGCGATGATGTATTGGATAAAGGGAAGCATGTCCCTGATGGCTGTGGGTATAGGCGCGATTGTGCTGGGTGTGGCGTTGAGCTATTGTCTCCATGTGCTGACTCACTACAAATATGTGGATGACCCGGAAAGGGTGCTCCGCGACGAGTCAAAGCCGGTTTTCCTCGGCTGTCTCACCACGATAGGCGCGTTTGCCGGACTGCTCTTCACCAGTAGCGAGCTCCTGCGCGATTTCGGGCTCTTTGCTTCATTCGCGATGATTGGAACGACTTTTTTTGCTCTGGTTTTCCTCCCTCAGTTCTTCCGTCCGGAGCGTAACCGCAAGTCGCGTAAGGCGTTTGCATTTTTCGACAAAGTGAACTCTCTTCCTCTCGACAGTAATCCTTGGGTGCTCTCTATTATCGGGGCGGTTTCCGTTGTCTGCCTATTCCTTCCGTCTCCGGAATTTGACAGTAATCTGCGGGATATCAACTATATGAGTCCTAAAGTTCGCCAGTCGATGAGCATCTACAATGCAGAGAACAACGGAGGCTGGTCTTCGCAATACTATGCGGCAACCGGCGCCACTCTCGATTCTGCGATAGAGTGCAGCCGTCGTCTTTCCGCAGCGCTCGATTCTCTGCGCAGGGAGGGGATTGTGAAGCGTCACGGAGATATGAGTGCCATTCTTCTTCCGGAGGATGCGCAGCAGGAACGCATATATGAGTGGACAGAGTATTGGCAAAAACCTATGGGCGGAGGACGCACAAGGCTTCAAATCACTGAGTCGCGCCTTGCTGCGGCAGCTAAGGAACAGGGTTTGAGTCCGGAACTTTTCACTCCGTTCACTGCCCTTTGCGAGGCGGATTACGCGCCCGAATCACTCTATGACTCCGGCGCTCTTCCCGAGTCCATTACTTCGAACTTCATAGAGCGCGGCAAGGACGGCACCTACATGATCTTTACCTCTGCGCTCATGCCTGAGGGTGAGAAGATGACGGTAAATAAGGTTGTGGACAAGGTGGACGGTTCGCTTGTGGTTGATCCGTTCTTCTACACCGGCAATATGGTGGAGATTATCCATGGGGACTTCAATACAATCCTCTGGATTTCAATGATTTTTGTCTTCGTTGTCCTTCTCCTGTCTTTCCGCAACATCGCGGTAGCCGTCATCGCCTTCCTCCCGATGACTCTCAGCTGGTATGTCGTGCAGGGTATTATGTGGATTTTCGGTTTGAAGTTCAATCTAATCAACATCATCATCTCGTCCTTCATCTTCGGCATCGGCGTGGATTACAGCATCTTCGTGATGCAGGGCCTTCTCGCCGCCGCCTCCGGCAAGGGAACCGAGATGCTGAACTACCACAAGACGGCGATAGGCCTTTCTGCGATGATTCTCATCGTTGTGACCGGCTCGCTGCTCTTCGCTGTTCATCCCGCCATCCGTTCCATCGGCATCAGCTCCATCATCGGAATGTCCGCCTCAATCCTTCTGTCCTATTCAATTGAGCCGTTCCTCTTCCGCATGATTCTGAAAATTCCGTTTTATCGGAAAAGGCTGACTGGCGAATGATGTCTTGAGGAATATTTTTTGCGTGTATTTCCCGACTCAAAATAATTGAGGTTCCGTCGGTTCGGGGGCTCAATCATTGTTTCGTGCGTAAAATAATTATTATGAAGAAGATAGTATCCTTTTTCGCCGCTCTCCTTTGTGTGACGGCCCTTTCTGCCCAGGTCAAAGGACTCCAGGCAAGTTTCACCCACACCGAGACAGCGGCCGGCACTACGGAGAAAGACTCAGGCAAGATCTATTACTCCGCGCCAGGCAGCCTTGCCCTTCACTACGACGCGCCTTCGACCAATCTCGTCGTCATTGACGGCACCGCTGTTTTCATCCGTCAGGCCGGCAAGGAACGCCGTTTCGACACCACGAAGAATGCCCCGATGCGCGGCATGAGCGCAACGCTTCTCAACTGCGTGAAAGGTGACACTCAGAAAGTTGCCGACGAGAACGATGCCGACATCCAGGTTCAGAAATTCGCCCGTTCGACCGACGTCACAATCACTGCCCGCAAGAAGGCAGTCCGCGGCTATTCCCGCATCGAACTGAGCTACCGTAAGTCCGACGGCCTCCTCCAGTACATGAAACTCACCGAGTTCAGCGGCGCCGTCAACGAATACAAGATGACCGGCTTCCTCCAGTCCGCCGCTCTCCCCGCCGACGCCTTCACCATCCCGGCAAAATCCTCCCACGCCGAGTAGGCGACCGACATTTATTAGAAACTGTTTAGATTTTTTGTTAAGTTATTTTGAGCGGATTTTATTCGACGTCATCGAATAAAATTGCCGACATTTATTTTGTACCGTTGAATAACTTTTCTAATGAGGCTGGTAATTATCGCTTCACTTGATTGCCGCGAAGAGGTGCTCGGCGGTGATTTCGCTGTGGACGAGGCTGGAGTTGATGCCTTTGGTAAGCCCGTAGGGGGTGACGAAGGTGAATACGGGCGTGGTGGTGAGCCGTTCATCTTCTATGAACCTTTGACGGCGTTCGCGCAGCTGTGTCGCGTAGTCTTTTGTTATGTTGTAGCGGCTTGCCGCGAATTTCATCTCTACGAGGTGTATCATCCTGTCGGCACGCTTTATCACGAGATCTATCTGTGCACCGCGTTTTTCCTCTCCCTTGGCCGCGATGTGACGCCATGTCGATGATTCGGTGGCGACTCCGGAAATGCCCAGGCCTTGTTTGATGTGAGAGAGGTGGTGCAGGCAAAGCTGCTCAAAGGAGAAGCCTTCCCATGACGATACGCTGCGGTCGTTGAAATGGTGCTGCCAATAGTGCTCGTCCTTTGAGTTGTTTCCGAGTACGAACTTATAGTAGAATATGGTATAGAAGTCGCTCAGGCGGTAGAGGCTCATCTTGTTTCGGTTGCCGAACTGGGAGTAGGAGACAATGAAGTCGCATCTTTCCAGATTGTCGAGCAATTTCGAGAGCCCACCTCCACCGAATCCGGTACCCTTTTCTATTTCCGAACGAGTGAAGCCTTCCCTTTTCTTGGACAGAAACTTCACAATGGCGATGTATCTGTCTGATTTTGTGAATAGTGCGTTGTATAGTTCGTTGAACTCATCTGAAAGTTCACCGCCTCTTCTGAAAATGAGAGAATCTATATTGTCCGGAAGGCTCAGGTCGGGACGAAGCAGACTCAGATAGTATGGTATGCCGCCTAAAATCATATAGCATTGCATAATCTGATAATCATCCCATTCAATGCAGTGTTCCCTCAGATATTCACGACATTCGCTCAAGTAGAACGGACGCAGATAAATCCTGTGCGTGAGCCTGTTGTGGAGTCCTCCCTGATTGTCTTCCAACTTTTCCTTCATCCAGCTTGTCGCGCTTCCGCAGGCCACGAACACGATGTCGTCCCGATTCTGAACCCAGTTGGCCCAGAAATATTCTAGTTCATTAAGGAACTCGCTGCCGTGCGTGTCCATCCATGGCATTTCGTCGAAGAATATCACTTTCCTTTCATCCGTGCAATGTTCCAGATAGGATTCCATCTGCAGGAAAGCATCGTGCCAGTTGTTGATTTGCGGAATAGGGGTATTAGGGCTATATCGCATCAACGCCTCTCTGAAATTCTGGAGCTGAACGGCCTTGGATTGCCTGTGCGCCCCGACATAATGGAAACTGTAGCTGTCTTTGAAGAAGCTTCTCACAAGAAAGGTCTTCCCGACCCGTCGTCTCCCATAAAGCGCGATAAACTCCGAGCGGTCTGATTTGACTGCCCATTCTAATTCGTTCCATTCATTTTCTCTACCGATAAGTCTTTCCATAACTTGATGTGTTTAGTCTCGGCAAAGATAGGTATAAAAGTATTACAAAAAGTCGATTTTTGTCCAAATCTCGAAATTTTTATAGGATTTGGACGAAATTTGGTTGATTTTTGTCCAAATCTCGGTTTTTTTGATGAGATTTGGACAAAAATGGTACGTAGGATTTCTTAGAACTCGTAGTCGAGGCAGGAGCGGAGGGCGGTGTAGGGGCGGACCTTGGTGTTGGCTACGGCGAGGTGTGCCGGGTGGGTTGCGTAGGCCTTGAGGGCTTCGGGAGATTCGAGGGTGCAGTCTAGCATCACGTCGGCCGTGGAACTCGGGATACGTCCTTCTGTGCTGATCATCACTTCGATAAGTCCCGGGACAACACCTACAAGCGATTCAACCCCTTCCTTGATTCCGGCCTTAACCGCCGTTTTTTCCTCTTCGGACAGCTCCTCCTTGAGTGTCCACAAAATTATATGCTTTACTATTGTACCTTATTTCTTTGCAGTGTAAGTGTAACTTTTATAGATTTCGGAACCATGCAGCAGTTTCCAGTTGAGTGTGAATGACGCCACTTTGTTCTCCTCCAGAATGGCCTGATTTTCTTCCAGAACAGCCTGAGTGGCCGCAATCTGGGCATCTATGGCGGACTTGTCATTTTCTTCGACCGTGTAGAGAGAAAACGATGGCAGCCAATAGTCGGGGAAATATGTCGTCATAAGCTTCGCTGTCTGTTCGTTGTATGGAGACATTGTCATAATCCATTCCTGTTGGAAGCGCGGCGGCGGATTCAATCCCAAAGTCTTGCTGTTTTCTGTCGGGAAAGTCTTGTACTTGTTCTTTTTCTGATATGCGTCATTGTAATCCACATAGAGTCCCTGAAGGTCAGCCCAGACGCGGGATTTGAATGTGTATGAGCCGGAGGCATTTCCTGCTCTCCAAATCCAGCTATGTCCGACGGTGCAGTCATTTTTGAGTATAGGCTTCGCAAGGTCATGACGCGGGTCAAAATATTTGTCTTTGATGAGTTTCGGCAGCACTCCTGCCGTATATTCCCACTTAGGCTTGTTTTTGTCGTAGGTGAATGTCATCCCGAGGTCCGGAATGCTGTGCGTCCAGCTTTTGGACATGGATACATTACCGGTCAGTTTCAGACTCGGAGTCGCTGATGCCACGAAAGCTCCCTCAAGTGACCACGATAAGTTTTCTGTGTAGTCGGTTACACCGCTGATGTTGTTTGCCGGAGAAACGTGCTCTACGGCGGCATTCCCGTCGCTGAGCTCTGTCTGAGTTCCCAGGCGTGTCATGTATGCCCAATAGGCTCTGACGTCTTTGCCTAATCCGGCGAAAGCCTGTGGAACCTTGCGTGTTGCCCATTGGTTCATTCCCATGTCCTCGGGTCCGCAGTCGAGTTTGCTGTTTTCGATGCGGAGTTCCTGATGGATGAGATAGTAGTCCGAACCCTTGCCATCATGGGCCGTCCATATCTCGTAGGAGACTGTAAGCGGAGCGCATTTATAACCGGCACATACATTGAATGAATATGTGATTTTCTGTGCGTTGGTAATTTTGTCCAGCTCCTGACTTTCCCCGTCGGCTTTTGTCATAGTGAGCAGTTCTTCACCTTTTCTCATGATTGCGTCTGCCGTCTCGCGCTCTTCAAGCCATTTTGCGAGTTTATCTGCGTGGAGTCCATAGACATAATCCGTCAGCGCATCACCCGCATTTTCGGGTTCCAAGGTACTGCCGGTGCTTGTTCTTGTCTTTGTCTCCGTAATGTCGTCAAGGTCAGTCACAATGAAATGCCCGTTGCCCCTGGCTGCAAGGATGTCGCATATTATGCCGTCGCGGTCGTCGTCATCAGCGAATGCATAGGTGAACTGTCCGTCTATGCCTTCTCGCAGTCCTGTGATATAATTCAGAGCGGCCAGTCCGTCTGGCGTAATCTTAGTCGGGTTTTTGTAAAAAATAGGTATTGCTGAACGCAGATTCCTTATGAACGCATCAAGCCCCGCCTTGGTCGGCTCACAATAGACAAGGCTGCCTCCGCGAGCCAGAAGCCGGACTATGTCAATGGCGCGGTCTTGCTCCAAAGTCATTGCTGAAACATTGTGCAGCATAACGGCCTGCACATCTTTGTTCATGTCAGTAGCCCTGTTTTCGATTCTGTTGACAAGGGCTTTTGAACTATGCTCATACGAATGTTCGAAAATATATGTGCATAGAGAAGTCCTGACTTGCAGCGCATCTGATGTTTGTTGTTCTCTTTCGTATGGCGCATTTTCATCGGGATGCCGATCGCAGGACAACAATATGGCGGAAGCAGCGAGAATAATCAAAAACACATGGAGATTGTTCATTGGAAGCAAGAGGTTTAATGGTGTATAATTTTCTTATCGCGCGTATCTCTTTGCCTGTTCGGCAATGAGCGTCGGGTCATCAAAGTAATTGATTCTCATCGCTTCGCGCACCTCGTGGAGAGTCTGGGCGGCGACGGCGCGGGCCTTTTCAGTGCCCTGGCGGAGAATCTCGTAGATTGCCGGAATGTCCTTTTCAAGTTCGGCGCGGCGGGCACGGATAGGGGCGAGTTCCTCTTCGAGGACTGCGCCGAGGAACTTCTTGACTTTCATATCACCCAGGCCTCCGCGGCGGTAGTGGTCCTTGAGCGCGTCGAGATTTTCATATTCAGGAAGGTAGCGGCCGAAATGCTCCGGGCGGCAGAAGGCGTCGAGGTAGGTGAAGACAGTGTTGCCCTCCACCTTGCCCGGGTCTGTGACCTTGAGGTGTGTCGGGTCGGTGTACATTCCCTTCACTTTCTTCCAAACCTCTTCTGCAGAATCGGAAAGATAGATGCAGTTGCCCAGAGACTTGCTCATCTTGGCGCGACCGTCGGTACCCGGGAGGCGGCAGCATACCGCGTTGTCGGGAAGCATGATTTCCGGCTCCACGAGCACGTCGCAGTTGTAGGTGCCGTTGAACTTGCGGACAATCTCGCGGGCCTGCTCAATCATCGGCTCCTGGTCTTCTCCGGCCGGGATAATCGTGGCCTTGAAAGCCGTGATGTCCGCCGTCTGGCTCACCGGGTAGGTGAAGAATCCGGCGGGGATGCTCTCGCCCTCGAATTTGCGCATCTCGATTTCGCTCTTCACCGTAGGGTTGCGCTGGAGGCGGGCGATGGTGACAAGATTCATATAGTAGAACGTCAGCTCGCAGAGCTCAGGGATGAGAGATTGTATGAAAATGGTCACTTTTGACGGGTCGAGACCTACTGAAAGATAGTCCAGAGCCACCTCAATGATGTTCTGGCGCACCTTCTCCGGATTGTCGGCATTGTCCGTGAGTGCCTGTGCGTCAGCGATGAACACGAACATATCGTCATATCCTCCTTTGTTCTGGAGTTCCACCCTTCTGCGGAGAGAACCTACATAGTGCCCGATGTGAAGTCTGCCGGTAGGACGGTCGCCTGTCAAAATAACCTTTGCCATATTCTGTAATCTGTTTTATTCAAGTTTATGTATGAAACGGGGAATCCCTTTCCATATCCTCATAATACAAGACCGCGAATTTACACAAATTACAGAACTTACGCAATATGAAATGGGTATGGGAAGCCAGGCATTGCGCAGAATATGTTTTACGATGCGGAGAGGGGCATCAGAATGCGCATACGAACACTACTCCTTTTCCATTGCTCCCTACTCGCTTGACACTATTGGTTATATATCCAATGTAGTCCAGATGATAGGCTTCATTGAATACATCCGAATATTTAAATTTGGTTTCTGTGGAGGACCAAAGATATCGAAAAAATTCAAGCGGCGGGTATATTCCGAGAGTTGAATATGAACTGTTGAGAATGTCTGAGGTTTCAAACCCGTTTTTGAGTTTGTAGATGTTGTCGAGATCCTTGTTCACGAACATATAGAGTTCTTTAGCCGATGGAATGTACCATCCCGTGCTCCCCTCCGGAGCAGGGTTGGCGGCCGCAAATTCCATGAGCTTGTCGGCAATCCCGACGAGCGTTCCCTTGCCGCTTGCACGGTGCCAGTCGTTGTATGCCAGCAGTATTTGGGTATTCTGGTAGCCGAGCACTCTGTTGAGGTCGTCTTCGGCCTTGTTGAGCGGCGCGATTGGGGCGAAGTCGGATTTGTCGGCTCTTGAGAAATTGTCGCTGTTCTGGAAATTCAGCACAAAATCGTCGGCAGTCCAGTTGTCGTGGTCGTTTTGCCAAGGCGCTGGAACTGGTCTTTTAGTGGATATTGCAAGCCCGTGCGTGCAGTGCGGAAAATCCTTTGACCTGATTTTGTCGTCGGAAAGCCTTGCCGGGGTAATCCTGCCCTCAGTCTCGGTCTCGGCGGGTGTCCAGAAGACTATGGCCGCGACTTTCGCCTTTTGTTCCTCGGTGAGAGTCGCGTCCCGTGGCAGCAGGTTGCCGTCAGTTAGAAGGAAGTCGCCGCGCTGAATCGTGTAGTTTATTTTCGTCTTCGGGGCTCCGTTCACCTTGAACCTCTTGAAGTAGCCTTTGTAAAGTTCGGAAGGAGTGATTGTAAACTCCAGGCTACCTCCGTTGAAGTTTCCGGAAATGGTCGGAGCCGCGCTCGCCTGCGGGTTCACTATGTAGCGGAAATGGTCTCCCGTGCGAAGCGGCTTTGCGGAGCCGGTGAAGGTCGTCGGGGTGATGACGGTGTAGTCCGGAACTCTCGCGTCAGTGAATTCATAGACCGTTGTCGGAAGGTCAATGACGGCAAGTGACATTCGGTGACTCATGAAAAATGCAACATCAAGCGTGTTGACCGTCAGACCCGGGGAGGCTGTGCTGTGGCAGGTCATAAGGTCGGAAGCGGTGTAGGCTTCTCTGGTGCTCTGGTCTTCATTCGGCTGCCATGAACTGATGAGCGGCTGGAAGAAAAACAGGTCGCGCTGGTGGATTGCGTCCTGCGGAACATCGGCGGTCTTGCCGTCCATGTCGGGCCGGTAGGGATAGTAGAGATAACATTGGTCGTTCGGCATTCCTGCGAGAACTGTCTCGTCCGCAGCCTTCCAGACAAGTTTTCCTGTGGCGGCATTCCGCTCCGCAATAAGTTTCACATTTGAATAGATCGTTTTGGCATCGCGCACCACATAGAGCCCGCAGGCGTCGCCGTCCGTGAACTCGGTGGCGTAGCCCTTTTCCAGCGTGCGGGTGACTGGAGCGTCAGCTGAGGAATAGCCCCCGTCGGTCACAGAAATGGCGATTTGTTGCGTCTTATTGTCCTGCGCGCCAGGGAGTTCTTCTCGCGTGCAGGATGCAAGCAGCAGGAGCAACGTGGCTTGCAGGAGAGGTAATATGCTTTGTATCTTCATATTCATATTCTTAATGGAAAATAGATTAATTAGAAAGCAAGGGCGGGACGCACATTGTTACCGAGGTCCTTCCTGATACGGAAGCAGCTCACGCGGCCATCAGGCATGCCGGTACTGAAGTACAGGGTCCATTCCTGTGCGGGAAAGTAGCCCGAGCCCTCCGAAGATGACCAAAAACAGTCAGCATCACGAAATGTATCCTTGTTTCCATCGGCAATATGCACCATCCAAGCGTTCAAAGCAGCGAGCATATTGCCTTGACCATACCAATCGCAAGAGCCGTTTTCCGACGAGGTTTGCTCATCCTGCTTTGCAAAATCCGGACAACCACCCAGATTCTGGAGGATGTCCCACCACTGACCTGAGGCAGGAAGATACCAACCGGTCGTGGTCGCGGGAACAGGGCAGACCTTGTTATAATCGTCGGCGGCCTTGAATGCAGGATAGTTGTCGAAGTTGCCGCGATTGGAACGGATTTGTTCGCAGTTTCCATAGCCGCTTATGTCATTGTAACTGTCGGCTTTCGTTTTGCACTTCTTCAGCCCCTCATCCTCGTTAGGACCCCAGCCTTGTTTTGTCGCGGCATTCTTAACGCTCATCACCAGCCCATGCACAGCGCCCAGTTTCTTTTTCTCTTTTGCGCCGATGCGGCTCGGGTCCGTCTGGAACACGATGCCGACGACTGCCCTGCTTGCACCGGTTGTAGGGTTAGTCAGCACGGGGGCGGGCTTGGGATCAGCTGTCCCCATACTGCCGTCTTCATAGCGTTTGCGCAGACCACCGTCGCTCCAAGTCCCGTCGGAATAGAAGTAGTCGCCTATCTTAAGCTCATCTGCCTTGAAAAGTTGCACTTGTTTGGGGGTGACGTTCTCCTCGCCGCCATCGGACCAGTCGTATCCCCACGGTGTCTCCACCTCAAGCCCGTTGGCCTTCACCGTGATGGCGTAGCTGTGGCAGGTGCCGGCGTCAAGCTTGCCTTTGGACTGAGTCTCAGGGGTGTAGGCGAAGGTCTTCCCGCCGAGCCCTATCCGGATGAGCGGCTTGCCCGTCATGTCCTGCGGCACCACAACGGCCTCGAACTTCTTCGTCGCGGAGTCGTAGTAGGGCGCTATCTCGCCGTCCGACTTGTCGGCCGCCCCGATCATTCCGATGCTGAAATAGGCCTCGTCGTCACCGAGAACCTTGACAGAAGCGCTCGATAGTTCTTCCTCGGTGATTCCGTCGCCGGCCGCGAGCGAGAACTCGACTTTCGCCATCCTGTGCCTGAACTGAAGGACAATGTCCTGATTGTAGCGTCCAACAGCTGTCGCCCACACGAGGTCGAAATCTGCATATCCGCCGCTCTGGTCGGAGATGTCAAGGGCAGGATTGACGATGTCAGGATACCATGCCGTGACGCGTGCCTCATCGGCGTTCTTCCACCAGATTGCATTTGCCGCATCGATAGGCTTTGCGCTGCCGCCCGGCTCAATCACGAATTTCCTCGGCGAGAGCATCCCCTCCATGTTCACGCCGATTTCCTCGCCTCCCGTCCATGCGTCCTTGCCTCCGGAACGTGTCAGCGGCTGCGTCATTTCTGCAGTTAGCTTCAGCGGATATTTGCCCTCGGGAAGAGCTGTGGCGCTTTCCGGTTCAGTTTTGCCACAGGACGCGGCCACCAGAGATAGGCTCGCCAGAATGGTCCAATAATATCTATTCATTTGGCTAGAGTGTTATAGTATTGTTTCTATAATTCCGTTACCCGTGGTCGCGGAAAGGGCAAGAATCGGAACTGCGCCGCCTCCGTGGCCAATCTCGTCCTCTTCCCAGTCTGTGATGTCGGGAGCGGCGACAGGTTCAAGCCCGGCTTTCTTCACGGTGAGCCTGTAGCTGTATTCCTTGCCCGCTTCAAGCGTGACGGGGGAGGATGGCCTGAAGACATATTTCAAGTCTCCGACCTTTGCGGTCACGAATGCCGACCCTGCCGGAATGGTCTGTGAGGGAAGAAGCGCGGTGAAGGCTCCGGATGCAGTGTGAAATGCCTTGCAGGAAGTCGAGCCGCCCTCAACGCCTTCAGAGCAGGTGAGAAGGGAAAGTTCCACACCTGCCATGTCTTCCTCCGTGATGTCCTCGCCCGGGATGAGCGTCACCGTCACCTTTGCCGTGCGATGCCGGAAATCGAGCCGTGTGTCTCCGAACTTTACTATTCCTGAAGCCTCGATGAAGTCGCTCGCGTTCAGATCCTCTTCAGAACTCTGGTCGGCCAAGACAAGCACTTCGGGTTTGCGCGAGATGTCCGCTGTGTTAATCGGCCACCATGCTTCAACCTCCGTTTCAAGACTCTTCCAGAAAAACGGCCTGTCGCAGCTGAGAATCACAGTGCCTCCGTTGACAGTTACATTGTACTCCCGTACCTCGTCCCCGACCTTGACAGCAACGGACGAGATTCCGTCCCAGCCTCCGCCGACTGAACTTCCGTCCACCGTCCGGAGTTTTCCCGCCGTGAAACTCATCGGTCTGCCGCCCTCCTCGGAGCGATTTCTGCCAGTGTCCTTAGTGCAGGAGACGGCCGATGCCGCGAGACAGAGGGCAGCGACGTATATTCGTATTGTCCAAGTTCTCATAAAAATTTACCTGCTTATTGTGTATTCATAAGTCTTGTTGCCCTCCAATTTTTTGGCGTTGTCGAACAACACGGAGAATTCAGAAGGCTCTCCCGATTCCTGATTCCGGAATCTGACTTTAATCTGCTCTCCGCCCAGCCTATACTTATACCCCGGTGTCGGTGCAACGAGAGCCTCGAACACATTGGGCTCGTCCGTGTCCCGGCACATCGAAATCCACCCCGGATTCGAATACTCAAGTGTCAGGATGGCACCTCCGCTTTGCCAACGTGTGCCTATTGACGCTTCCGTATTTGACGCAATCAATACTTCTGTCACCTCTGAGGCGTTTATCGTCGCCTTGTCCAGAATGAGGCGTATTCTTGCCAATGCATGAAAGAAGGACACGGTCACGACGCCTTCGGTCGGAACGCCGCCATCAGGGCTATAGCGCGACTCAAGAATGTCTGCGGCCTCAAGCAGTTCCGGCGTGCTCTGATCCTGCAGGTTGATTTTCCTGTCTCTTGACCCTGCTGGCCAGTAAAAGGCGTAGATACGTGTTTGAGTCGGTCCCCTAAAGTATTCTTCAGTTTTTCGGACCGCCGGCTGAATGGCCTTGGTGTTGCCCTCGGTGTCTATGACTAAGTATTCCCCGAAGCTAAAGTCTCCGAAGTTTGTCTGATATGTCGAGACAAGAATGTGGTCCTTGCCTGGATTCCAGCTCTTTTTTGTGTGGAGGCTCCGCGTGGCCGGTTCTATCGAGACCTTCAACTCAATGGGAATCAGTTTGGTGCCCAAGGCAGAGTTTTCGACTTTTGCGCAGGAACCGAGCAGAATGGTGAGCGCGGCCGCTGCCGTGTATTTTGTTATCTTTGATGCCTTCATGCCGATGAATGATTATTTTACTAACCAGTGATACCTGTATGGATGGTATGGCTCATTAACTGTGAAGCCGTCGTCAATAGTGAGTGTCCCGGATGTGGCACTTGAGCCTTTGTCTGTTAATACTTCAATGTGCCGAATTCCGGTTCTGATGAATATTCCTTGGCAAGGAGAATTGTCAATCCCGTCTCCTATTCCGGGGCCCTCCTGCGGGCCAAAGATTTCCACATATCCGTAAGAAAAATCAATTGTCCCGCATCCGCTGCTCTTGACTCCGCCTCCGATTCCGGATCCTTTTACATTGCGGATTGTGTTTTCCGCGTCAGTGCTGTTCACAATGATGTAGGTTGTATAATCGACATTACCCTTTTCAATGGATATAGCCCCACACGGGCTGTTGTCGTATCCGCCTCCTATCGCCGCTCCGTATCCATAGACTTGAGATATATACATTCTCGCGGCAAGTATGGATATGTTTCCGCATCCGCTGTTCTTGGCTCCGCCTCCTATCGCTGCACCCTCTCCACCGCATGCTGCGTTCATGCTCACTCCGTCTGAAATCGTTATGTCTCCGCACGGCGCATTGTCATATCCGCCTCCGATACCTGCTCCGTGGCTAGCCGTATATTGTGTGTCCGGAAGAGATCCTCCAATTGCAATGATAGAAAGCCATCCTGTTATGATTATGTTTCCTGCAGGGCGATTTGTTCCTCCGCCGATTGCGGCAGCGTCCTTTTTGCTGTAAACTTCTATATAGGATGACCATTGCTGCTGCTTCTCAGTGCCCTTTATTGTCAGAGTGCCTCCGCTTTTTGGCCATATTCCCGGCATCCCGTCTTTAGATGTCTCAACGTAGTTCTTTTCCCCATGGACATTGAGCGTGACATTCCCTTCCGTTATGATACCGCCCCGTATCTTGACCTCCCACAAATCCACCTTGCACCCGTCGGCGATTTCAACAGTGTTCTCCGTTTCTCCGGTAATGTCCACATCCTTTTCTATTCTGATGACCCCGTCCTTGGCCGGTGCGCTTTCAAGCCTGACAAGTTCCTTTAAAGTGAGATTTCCTCCATTTTCTTCGGTGCTCCAGTCGTGAATGTTTGAGACGGCGACTTCCACTTTCGAGTTCATAGGGTCGCTGACGAGCGTGTAAGAGTAGGTCTTGCCAGCCTCGAAGGTTGTCTCTTCGATGAAGACCGCACTCTCGTATGGGGTCTCGTCGCCTTTTTGAAGCATAAGTTTTATGGCCGTTCCGCTTATCGTCTGTGCCGGAATCAGGCATTCCCATGTCATCTGTTCGGTCTCGTAGGGGATAATCCACCCTGCGTTACCGCCAGCCTTCAGGGCATAAAGTCCGGTGCTTTCTTTTTCAAGGCTCATTTCCAAACTGTTGGAAAAGAATCTTGGGTTGGTTGCCCGCACTGCCGGTCTCCAATATTGCAGAAGCGACTCGTCCCGCCACAGAATCCTTATTTTTGCGAGGGCGTGGCTGAAGCTGAGATTCGGTTTCGTGCCGAACTCCACATCTGAAACGGATGCCGAGAGGGCATCGACGGCCTTGATTTTTTCCGGAGTGCTCTGGTCCGAGATGTCAATCTTGGTTGAGAAATCGTCTGACGGCCAGTACCATGCGTAAATCGTTGCCGGGTTGGTGTTCTGCCAGAGAACAGGCTTGCCATCG
>ERZ1026882.154-NODE-154-length-51505-cov-62.279883_pt1 | contig 51505 bp, 44 predicted proteins | sample MGYA00380171_ERZ1026882 | MGnify/ENA primary metagenome ERZ1026882 (study PRJEB33269, sample SAMEA4719807) | human gut metagenome | biome: human-associated habitat; feature: organic feature; material: feces | place: Cameroon | collected 2013-10 ...
TCTTCTCAGTAAATTTACCATCACGTGGTGCTCTAACGTCAGCGATTACGATGCTGTAGAAAGCATAGCTCTTACGACCGCCGCGCTGCAATCTGATTCTTGTTGCCATTTTTTAATCTAATTTTTTAATTTGAGGTTTGAATTTTATGCTGCCATCTCGTGACAGCGGGTGCAAAATTACAACTTTTATTTGATTCCCACAAATTTCAAGTTGATTTTATAATTATTTTTAACGTATTCTACGGGTTGCATTAACGAATTCTATCGGCTGCACGTACTAATTTCTCATCATCACTGACTCCCTTGCGTGCTAAAAGCACAAAGACAAGTGATAAGAGAGGCATTACTGCACCCCAATGAAATGTCAAATTGCCGGATACTTTTTCTAATCCTACAAGTCCGAAGAAGATCACTGCATAATCTACGTACCAGAGTACATTGAAAAGCAGGTTGATAGAACAGAGATTGATCTGCAACTTACGGTTCTTGAACTGGAATACTGTTACCAAAGACATCAATGCTGAAACGGAGCAAAGAAGAAACAGTGGCAAACAGCTTGCATCAAAACGGATTCCCTCGTCGCCACTAATGCCCAGGCAGTGTACTGACATCGGATTTCCCATACCTTGTGGCATCACTGAAGCCACAGGTACAAACAAGCAGATCACACAGGCAATGACCGCGACCAGAAGAAACAATGTTTGTTTACGCTGTATCATAATCTTGTTATATTCCTACATGATTATATAATCACTACCCTACATTTCTATATAATTGAGATCTCTAAATTATAATTATATCCCTAAAATTACATAATAGAGACGGAACTCCACATTAAAAGGCAGAACTCCTCATTAAAAAGGGAAGCACCTCATTAAAAGGAGAAACACCACATAAAAAAGAAGCAGAATACCTTACTATATAACATTGAATTATATATTTGCAGAATCTGCATTATATATGATATAGAGTCAGTAATCAGATTAATATCTGTCAACAGGAGCGTGCTCTCTTGTTGGGTCACGCCAGTAGATATTCTTATCTACAAACTCCTGAGTAGCCAAGAGAGTTGGCTTAGGGAGTTTCTCATAATAGCGAGAGATTTCAATCTGCTCACGATTCTCGAACACCTCTTCCAAAGAGTCATTATAAGAAGCAAACTCCTGAAGCTTCTTGTTCAATTCCTGCTTAATATCAAGAGAAATCTGATTCGCACGCTTAGCGATGATTGCTACACTCTCGTAGATATTGTTTGTGTCATCACAGAGATCCATGATATTACGAGTCACGGTGTTTGTTGGAGCTTTTGTTTTTTTGTAATCCATAATAATACCTTTATTTAATATCTATTTTGATTGATTCTTATTATTCTTATTTTTGAGAAATTCTACAAATTATATTTATTCTGGAAAATTCTATAAATCTGCAGATTCTTCAAACTATTTTTATAATGTTCTCTAAATCCCTTCAGAAAAATTATTCAAATCTCTTCGGATAGATTCTTGCAACAGCTAAATCCCAAAAGAAACTTTACTGATTGGAATTGCCGGAGCTCAATTTTTCCAGTGCATCCTCTGGATGTTCTTTTTCGAATTCCTTACATTTCGCAATCATCTTTTCAGCATTGGCACGTTCCTTTGAATCTGGATACTCATTGATGAAGCCGTAGCACTCATCCTCAGCATCCTGATAACGCTCCAACTGCTTCTCCTCCACACTCATCTTGGCCAGTTCAAACTTGCCTTTCATAATCAGTGTGGCAAATGCTTCACGCTTATTGCTATAAGGATAATCCTTCAACGCATTCTGAGCTGTTACGATACATGCCTGATAGTTGTTACCCTCACCCAGACAGTTGCCGAAATAACTGCCCAAATCATAATATAGCTTCGCATTCTTATATTCCTTCTCCACCAGAAGATCCTGCAAAGCGAAAAGACGACTGGTAGCCAAATTCTTCAGACGGGCATCAGGATATACATCAAGATACTCCTGAAAAGCACTGATCGCTGTAATCGTAGTACTCTGGTCAAGACGTGGTTCTGGAGCATTCATATACAGACTTTCGCCTACAAAGAACTTAGCTTGCTCTGCATAGATACCCTTAGGATAACTGGAAACATATTTGCGGAAATACTCAGCAGCCGTCTCATAGTCTTTCATCTCAAACTCACACATAGCGAGCATGTAAAGGCTCTCCTCGGCCTCTGTAGATCCCTTCTTGATAGTAATCAAGTCATTCAGAAGAGTAGCTGCACGAGAATACTTGCCAGAAGCAAAATACTGCTTGGCATACTCATATTTCAAGTTATAATCCTGAGACTTATAAACCTGGTTAAACTGATTTGCACAACTTGACATCAGAAGCGCAAAACAAGCTGATATAAGAATTGTTTTTTTCATTATAATCACGTTTTGTGATGCAAAGTTAACTATAAAATAGCTATCTACAAAGAAAAAAATACACTTTTTCGCATTTTATCATTCTTTATAACTAATTATGCGATTTTTTTTGTAATTTTGCAACCGATAATTTAATTTTATTAAGACTTTGCGTCTCAATACTTGTCTATAAACTGATTTTTGAAATCAACAGATATGGAATTCAAGATAACTTCTAAATACCAGCCAACTGGCGATCAGCCACAGGCAATCAGGCAACTCACCGAGGGGGTGGAGCAAGGAGATCCTGCACAGGTTCTCTTAGGTGTCACCGGTTCGGGAAAGACCTTCACCGTGGCCAATGTCATTGCCAACGTGGGAAAACCTACACTCATCCTGAGTCACAACAAGACTCTGGCTGCACAGTTGTATCAGGAAATGAAGGGCTTCTTTCCTGAAAATGCTGTAGAATACTATGTCTCCTACTACGACTATTATCAGCCAGAAGCTTATCTTCCTACTACGGACACCTACATAGAGAAGGATCTTGCCATCAACGAAGAAATAGACAAGTTGCGACTCGGAGCCGTTTCTGCTCTATTATCAGGTAGAAAGGATGTCATCGTGGTTTCCTCTGTTTCCTGTATTTATGGTATGGGGGGTCCTACAGCCATGCAGGAAAATATCATCAAGATAAAGAAGGGACAGATACTGGACCGCAATATATTCCTGCGCCAGCTGGTTGATGCGCTGTATGTAAGAAACGACATTGAACTGCAGCGAGGCAACTTTAGGGTGAAGGGTGAAACGGTGGACATCTTCATGGCCTACAGTGACAATGTACTGAGAGTTACCTGGTGGGACGATGAAATCGACAGTATCGAGGAAGTCGATTCTCTCACCTACCATCGCATAGAATCGTTCGACCAGTATGAGATTTATCCTGCCAATCTGTTTGTGACAACCAAAGAGCAGACAGAACAGGCTATCCGCATGATACAGGACGACCTGGTGAAACAGGAAGAGTTCTTCAAGAGTATCGGAGACGGTATCAAGGCACAGCGAATCAAGGAAAGAGTGGAATACGATATGGAAATGATCAAGGAATTAGGTCACTGTTCGGGTATCGAAAACTACTCCAGATATTTCGACGGACGACAGGCTGGAGAACGACCATACTGTCTGCTGGACTTCTTCCCGAAAGACTTTTTACTGGTAGTGGATGAAAGTCATGTCAGCATTCCACAGATAGGTGCGATGTACGGAGGTGATAGAGCCAGAAAGAAGAATCTCGTGGAATACGGTTTCAGACTTCCTGCTGCTTTTGACAACAGACCACTGACTTTCGAAGAATTCCACAGTATGATCCACCAGGCTATCTATGTAAGTGCCACACCTGCCGACTATGAACTCAAGGAGGCTGAGGGCATTGTGGTAGAACAGTTGATTAGACCGACCGGACTGTTGGATCCGGAAATAGAAGTAAGACCAAGTGAAAATCAGATAGACGATCTGCTGGATGAGATATTGACCAGAACGCACAGAAACGAGCGAGTACTGATTACGACCCTGACCAAGAGAATGGCAGAGGAATTGACTGAATTCTTGCTGAATCATAATGTGAAAGCTGCCTATATCCACAGTGATGTGGCTACGCTTGACCGTGTGAAAATCATGAACGACCTGCGAGCTGGCATTTACGACGTACTGGTGGGCGTCAACCTCTTACGTGAAGGACTTGATCTGCCAGAGGTTTCATTGGTAGCGATTCTTGATGCCGACAAGGAAGGTTTCCTGAGAAGTCACCGTTCACTCACTCAGACGGCTGGTAGAGCTGCCAGAAACGTCAACGGAAAGGTTATCATGTATGCAGACAACATCACAGAAAGCATGCAGCGTACCATAGATGAGACTGCCCGCAGAAGAAGTATCCAGTTGCAGTACAATGCAGATCATGGTATCACACCTAAACAGATAGAGAAGGCAATTACCTCTGCACTCCCAACATCTGCCGACAAGGAAGATAACTATCGCATCGGTGACGGCAAGAAAGAGATTAAACGGGTATATATCGAACCGGAAGGAGGTGCCTTTGCCGCCGACCCTATCGTACGTAGTATGAGCAAGGAGGAACTCGTCAAGAGTATTGAAAACACAACTGCCCTGATGAAACAAGCTGCCAAGGAACTCGATTTCATGCAAGCTGCACAATACAGAGATGAAATCCTGAGACTGCAGAAGGAACTGGAGGAGAAATAAGCACTTGAAGAAAATCAGAACAGGAGGATTCAAGGACTGAAGAAATCAAGAAGTGGAGGAATCAAGGACTGGAGGAATCAAGAAGTGAAGGAATCTGGAACTGGGAAACCAAGTACTTCAGGAATCCAGGACTATTGAAATTCTGGACTTCAGAAAAAGTAAATTAAAATATTAGAAAAAACAATAGGTAAATAAAAGGTAATAAGATTAAAATTTATGTGGTTAGTATTAGCATTTCTCTCAGCCACTTTGCTGGGATTCTATGATGCCTTCAAGAAAAAGGCACTTTCAGGTAATGCGGTGATTCCGGTGCTCTTTCTGAACACCCTCTTTTCATCGCTCATCTTTATTCCGTTCATCATAATGAGCTATACAGGAACCCAATTAGACGGAACGATTTTTCATGTAGCTGAAGGTGGATGGGAGGTTCATAAATATATCGTACTAAAGAGTATGATTGTACTGAGCAGTTGGACTTTCGGCTATTTCGGCATGAAGCATCTGCCTCTTACCATTGTAGGACCAATCAATGCCACAAGACCTGTAATGACGCTTGTTGGTGCACTGATTGTATATGGCGAGGTGTTGAACCTGTATCAGTGGATTGGTGTAATTTTGGCCATCATCTCTTTCGCCATGCTCAGCAAAAGCGGAAAGAAAGAAGGAATCGACTTCAAGCATGACAAGTGGATCTACTTCATCGTCTTGGCTGCCATATTGGGAGCTATCAGCGGTCTTTATGACAAATATCTCATGGCTCCCCCAGAGAATGGTGGCGTAGGACTGGACAGAATGATTGTACAGAGCTGGTACAATATCTACCAATTCTTCCTCATGGGAGCGATGATGCTCATGATTTGGTGGCCTAAGAAGAACAGTACCACCCCATTCCACTGGCACTGGTCTATCGTTTTCATCAGTATCTTCTTGAGCGCAGCAGACTTCGTCTATTTCTACGCATTAAGTTTACCAGGCGCCATGATCAGTATCGTGAGTATGGTGAGACGCGGAAGTGTCATCGTCAGCTTCCTCTTTGGAGCCGCCATCTTCCACGAAAAGAACCTCAAAGCAAAGTTTGTCGACCTGCTTTTGGTGCTCTTAGGTATGCTCTTCCTGTATTTCGGAACTAAATAAGAAACAGGGAAATTACTGCAAAAAGAATATTCTTTCCATTAAAAACAATAACTTTTTGAATATTTATTTGGCAGTTCGATAATAAAGTGTTAATTTTGCAGACAAAATAATTACCAAAAACAAATAGATTTGATCATGAACAGAACAATTATTACAGTAGTGGGCAAAGATACTGTGGGTATCATTGCAAAGGTTTGTACCTATTTGGCAGAGAATGACATCAACATTCTTGATATCTCACAGACCATCGTTCAGGAGTATTTCAACATGATGATGATTGTTGACATGGGTAAGATGAAGAAGTCTTTTGAGAATGTGGCTGATGAACTTGCTGAGATTGGTAAAGGCATGGGGGTACAGATCAAAACCCAGCGTGAGGAAATTTTTGATATGATGCACCGTATCTAATCAATCCTGATATTCATTCAGGGTATCAGTTTGACACATTATTATATATATAGATAAAAATACAATTATGATCAACATATCTGAGGTTATCGAAACCAACAAGATGATTGAGCAGGAAAATCTCGACGTTCGTACTATCACAATGGGTATCAACCTGTTGGATTGTGCTGCAACAGATGTAGACGTGCTCTGTCAGAACATATACAATAAAATCACTCGCCTGGCCAAAAATCTGGTAAAAACTGGCGAAGATATCTCTAAGGAATTTGGTATTCCTATCGTCAACAAGAGAATCTCCATTACTCCTATTTCACTCGTAGGCGGTTCTGCATGCAAAACTACAGACGACTATGTGAAGATAGCCAAGACGCTTGACAAATGTGCCAAGGAACTCGGTGTAAACTTCCTGGGTGGTTACTCTGCCATCGTAAGCAAGGGTATGAGCAAGAGCGATGAACTTCTGATTCGTTCTATTCCGCAGGCTCTGGCGCAGACTGATTTTATCTGCAGTTCTATCAATGTAGGTTCTACAAAAACTGGTATCAACATGGATGCTGTCCGCCTAATGGGACAAATCATCAAGGATACTGCTGAAGCAACCAAGGACAAGGGTTCATTAGGTTGTGCTAAATTGGTTGTTTTATGCAATGCACCTGACGATAATCCGTTTATGGCTGGTGCTTTCCATGGTGTTAGCGAAGCTGATGCTGTCATCAGCGTGGGTGTCAGCGGTCCTGGTGTTGTAAAATATGCACTGGAAAGTGTTCGCGGTGAGAGTTTCGAGGTTTTGTGTGAAACCATCAAGCGTACAGCATTCAAGATTACACGTGTAGGTCAGTTGGTTGCTAAAGAGGCTTCTGCTCGCCTGAATATCCCATTCGGCATCATCGACTTGTCTCTGGCTCCTACTCCTGCTATCGGCGACAGTGTGGCTGATATCCTCAAGGAAATCGGTTTGGAGCATCCAGGAGCTCCTGGTACAACTGCTGCTTTGGCTTTGTTGAATGACCAGGTAAAGAAGGGCGGTATCATGGCTTCATCATACGTAGGTGGTCTGAGTGGTGCTTTCATCCCAGTAAGTGAAGACCAGGGTATGATTGATGCTGTAGAGGCAGGTGCTCTAACTATCGAAAAATTGGAAGCTATGACCTGCGTTTGCTCTGTAGGTCTTGATATGATTGCAATTCCTGGCGATACTCCTGCAACAACCATTTCTGGTGTGATTGCTGACGAGGCAGCTATCGGTATGATCAATCAGAAGACAACTGCAGTCCGCGTTATTCCTGTTGTAGGAATGAAGGTTGGCGATAATGTTGACTTTGGCGGTTTGCTGGGTCATGCACCTATCATGCCTGTCAACTCTTTCAGTTGTGAAGCTTTTGTAAACCGATTAGGACGCATCCCTGCTCCTATCCACAGTTTCAAGAACTAAATAAGAAAAATCATATAAAAAAGAGAGGGTGCGTCATGGCTTATGACACTCCCTCTTTTTATAAAGCATTTCCTCAAAGGAAACGCATTTATAAGCTCTAATGAAGCGCATCGTTAGGTGTTAATAAAGCGCATCGTTAGGTGTTAATAAAGCGCATCGTTAAGTGACTAAAAAGCGCTTCATTAAGTGACTAAAAAAGTGCTTCTTCATCCATCTATAATTTTCGAGGATTCTGGTTTCATAATTTCCGTCCCTGTACCCACTTTTATTTTTCCCTGCCCACGGAAAAAATTCTTGCGTGGACAGGGAGAAAAATATACCCAGGCAGAGAAGGAAAATTATAAAAGTATTTGTAGAAAATGGGAGTGTCATCGGAAAGGGCATGTTTTAACATTTATTGTAGGAAAATACAGATAGAAAAAGGGTGTGTCATGGCTTATGATACACCCTCTCTTTTTTATAATTAACTTTATTATTTCCCAACATTGAATCGGAGGCCAAACTGGATATTGAAATTCAACTTTTTATCTTTGAAGATATTTTCAATCTGACTTCCATTATCAAAATAATATTTCATTCCAGGCTCCACATAAACTCCCAATTGAGGAATAAAATCATACTGGATACCAACAGATGCATTTGTTGACCATTGCATCTTATCACGTTTGCTGTCTTTTACTTCTCCATCCGTTTCGGTATGATTCTTAATATTTACAGCTCCTTCACCACCAGCTGTCACGTAAGTATGCAAGCCTTTATATTCCCATACAGAATAACTCAAGTTGAGCGGTACTCCTATATAATGGAGGTCTTGGGTAGAGACTGTACGGGTATCAGAAACTCCACTGATGAAATCCGAACTGGCTTTGGTATAAACCAGACCCGTAGAGAGTTTCAACTTAGGAAGAAGATGAAAGCCCACCTGCATACCTACTGATATCGGTTGATGATGCTTGGTCTTTTCGTAGAGATCCGAAGTTGGAATCATGACCATATATCTTTCATCAAAGAAACTGGCAATCTTGATATTTTTATCATAATAAACAGGATTAGAAGAAGGCATTGAACTCATCAATACAGGACTATTGCCTCCCGATGTCTTCCCAATAAATCCATTCTCGCCATACAACTGGAGTTTCAAACCACTACGATGACGTTTGTCTTTACGTCCCAGCTCTTCATCCATACTGCTTTGCGCCAAAACAGCTCCTCTTCTGTTCTGAGCAGAAGCCATTACTTTACCTTCTGGAGTTATTAGAGAGTTTACTTTCCGAGCAGAACGGGATGAAGGAACCGTTTCTGATTTCTCATTTACAGAACGGACAGAACTCTGAGTATCTAAATCTAAAGATAAAGCAGATTCTGAACTTACTAAATCTACAGAATTAGATTGAGCAAGAATGTTGTTCCTAGTCTGTCCGCCTCCAGACGAAGTGTGCAGTCCATCTTCAGTCATCCCATTTTGACCATCATCAGATAGTGCGGTCTGATCATCATAATTTGTATTTTGACCATTAGCAGATAGCGCTGTCCGATCATTATTGGAGATTGATTTCTGACCATTTTTAGAGACAGCTGTCTGCCTTTTATCTATGAAACTTTTGGGACCTTTGTCAAATATAGCAGCGACTTCATTTTCTGCAACTTCATTCCACGGATGGAAATACACATAGGCACCACCAGCAAGAAGGGCAGCTATTGATGCGGCAATAGAGAAACGGCGCATCACAACAGAGCGAGCGACACCATTATTGCTATGGACGTTTTTATTCGCAAATACCTCATCTTGAGCTAACGATTGTTCAATGTTAGCCCACAACTCATCACCGACTGGCATTTGATAGTCTGCCATACGGTCGCGTAGTCTGTCTGTCCAATCGTTATTCATATTCCTTATTCTTTAGATAATTATTAATTTTGCTCGCTAAAAGTTTCTTGGCTCTCAAATACTGAGAAGCAGAAGTAGATTCCTTGATATCAAGCATCTCTGCAATCTCCTTGTGACTCTTTTGTTCAAAGACATAGAGGTTTAAAACCATTCTATAACCATCAGGCAACTCACTGATCATCTGATTCAGAACTTGCGGTGGTACTTTATCGACATCTGGTTCTTGTTCTTCTATCTCATCTGGGAACTCATCAACAAAAGAAAATTTTGCTTTCTGTTTGATGAAATTGATTGCCTCATTGGAAACAATCCTAAGAACCCATCCCTTCAACGATCCCTCACCCCTGTATTCAAACCTGTTGACAGAAGAAAGAATCTTCACGAAACTATCCTGAATGACATCATTGAGATCATCACGATCAGGGACATACCTCAGCCCTACAGCCATGGCATATCCCACATATCGGCTATACAGTTGATGCAACGCACTCCTGTCGCCCTTTTTGATATCATCCAATAATTCCTTTTCTGATTTCATTCTTTAACAACAAGTTACCACAACCGGGTGTTCTAAAACTCATAGCCATTTATCTAAAAACTGAAAAATATGAAAATCTTGCATCAGATTTATATTTTTTTGCAAATTTCTTTTTTGTAGGCCATTTAAATCTCTACTACATCCCCTTCCTGAGTTAAAAAACTATGAGGGAAAACGGTTTTTGCCTCATCGAGCAAAACGTCTTCACAATTATATCTTGCACTATAATGACCTAAAAGAAGTTTACCGGCATTGGCCGCTTTAGCTACAAGAGCTGCCTGTTTAGCAGTAGAATGATAATAAAGTTTGGCTCTATCCTCATTCTCTGAAGCATAAGTACTCTCATGATAAAGTACCGTTACATCTTGTATTTTTTTATAAAGCTCAGGCATATACTTAGTATCACTACAATAGGCATAACTTCTTGGTGTCTCAGCTGGAGTTACCAATTGGCTATTGTCAATAACTTTTCCATCCGATGTTATCCAATCCTTTCCTAACTTGATATTATTAATCTGACTGACCGGTATCTCATAATAGTCAATCATATCACGTCGGATATGAGGCAATGTAGGTTTCTCGCGGAACAGAAATCCACAGCAAGGAACGCGATGCTGAAGTGGAATTGTTTCTACCGTAAGAGACTTGTCTTCATAGATAATTTCAGACACCTTTGTATCAACGGGAACAAACTCGATTTTATATTCCATACCCGTCATAAAGAAATCTAACTGTTGCTTAAACAAAGTTTCATATACTTTTGGCGCATAGACTTTTAGAGAAGATGTTCGACCTAACATTCCAAAGGTAGAAAGTAATCCGAGCAAGCCAAAGCAATGGTCACCATGGAGATGAGAAATGAAGATGGCATTGATTTTCCCAAAATGAATGCGGGAACGTCTGAATTGTATCTGAGCACCCTCACCGCAATCTATCATAAAAGCCTTTCCTCGCAATTCTATAATTTGCGAAGTAGGATAATGTTTAAGGGTGGGCAATGCACTACCACACCCTAATATATGAATTCTAAAAGGTTCCATTAAAACTTATCTAAAAAATAAATCATTTTCCTCTTACAAGAAGCTTATACCCAACATTTGAAAATATATTATACTATAACGTTAGGAAGTAAATTACACATTACGCCTGAAAGTAGATTATACTTGACGTTTGAAAGTAAAGATTCCTGCATTGTTTTCCAAATACATACTGTCAGGACCAAGTTCATCAATCATGAAAGTATCCTTGTTGAGCAACAACTTACCATTGAGAATTTTCCAGGATGTCCAAGGATTCTGTTCTGCCTTCACATTATTCTTGACCTCACCGCCTTCAATAATCTCAAAATTCTTATCCAAGCTCGTCCACTTTCCGAGAAGTGAAGTCAGATTAATCACCTGCTGAGCAGCCACATCGCCCAGTTCTTCATTTTTTTGTCCATTCAATATCAAAGCAATTCTATCACCTGCCAACAAACCACCTTTCACGATGTTAGGTTCTTCATCATCGATAAAGACGTTCATGGTATCCCCAGCATCTGTTATCAACTGAAGATTATGCATTGTGGTACCGTCACCGCAAATACCATATATTGTCGAATCTGGAACATCAACATCTGTTGTATCAACAACAGAAATGACATTAGATGTTTTACGCTCTTTACAACTATTAACAACGAACAAGCTTACCAAAGCTATTGTTATAAAAAATAATTTCTTCATAATTAAATCTCCTTATTCTTTATTTTTCTCAATATTCGCGACATTGTCTGTATTCTCAGGAAACCAATAATCGCAGGATTATCTATATTCGGAATGTTGTCAAAATTTAAAACCATTCTTTACTATAGAATTACCTATACTCCAACTTTATAAAAAGATCAGCCTTTATTCGCCTCTTTTAGATTGCCTTCACACTTCTCTAAAGATTTAGCTTCATTCCATAGCTGATCCATTTCTTCCAATGAAATATCCTTCAGATTTTTTCCTCGTTTTAAGGTATGATCTTCCACATAATTAAAACGTCGGATGAATTTCTGATTGGTATGTTCAAGTGCATTATCGGGATTCAGTTTATAGAGACGGGCTGCATTGATCACAGAAAAAAGGAAATCGCCTAATTCCTGTGTAGATTTTTCCTTATCTTCCTTTGCCAATTCTATTTTCAATTCATCAAGTTCCTCCTGAACCTTATCCCAAACATCCTCTTTGTTTTTCCAATCAAAACCTACATTTCTTGCCTTGTCCTGTATGCGATAAGCTTTAATAAGAGAAGGCAAGGCATTAGGAACACCGCTAAGCACTCTTTCATTTCCATCCTTCTCCTGCTGCTTAATCTGTTCCCAGGTTTTCTCAACAGCAGTTGATGTTTTAGGTTTGACTGAACCCGCCTTTACAAAAGAGTTCTGGTCATCATCAGAAGCAGAATCCTCAGACTCACATTTTTCTTCTTTATAAACCACCTGTCCATTTTCGTTGATATACATATCAGGATTGGATACGCTCCATTCTCCTTCCTCGTTCCAATTGATAAATGGATGTCGGAACATCAGTTTATCTGCTTCCTGATTGCAAACATCGCAGATATCAAACTCACCATCTTCTCGTCCGATGATACTGTAGAACATCACATGCTCCAAAACATCACCCAACTCTTTCTTGATATCTTTGTAATCGCGTTTCATCAGTGCATCACAGAGTTCGAAAGTCTCCTCAACCGTATTTGGACGAAGGCTCTCAAATGTCTGTTTTCTATCCCAAGGACATTGCAGACGCAGACGGTCCTGAACATCCAACAAGCGACTGAACGCTGCCATTTTTTCTTCTTTCGTATGCATTTTATTCATATTCAACTTTAAAGGTTCTCCTTGCGCATCTCCAACTGTTACGTTAGGAAAATGTGCAAAAATTAATAAATTTGATGCAAAGATAGTGTTTTTCGCCCAAAAAGTAGTATCTTTGCACTGTTTTTTAAAGAAAAAGAAAGAAAAAGAATAAAAATTAGATATAAACAATGGAATTAGCAAGTAAATACGATCCACAAGCAGTGGAAAGTAAATGGTATCAGTACTGGCTCGACAACAAGCTTTTCAGCTCTAAGCCAGATGGTCGTGAACCTTATACAGTGGTTATCCCTCCACCAAACGTTACAGGTGTGCTTCACATGGGACACATGCTCAACAATACTATCCAGGATATTCTCGTTCGCCGTGCACGCATGGAAGGCAAGAACGCTTGCTGGGTACCAGGTACAGACCATGCCAGTATCGCTACCGAGGCTAAGGTAGTCAACCGCCTCGCTCAGCAGGGCATCAAGAAGACTGACCTTACTCGCGAGGAGTTCCTCAAGCATGCTTGGGACTGGACTCACGAGCACGGTGGCATCATCCTCAAGCAGCTCCGCAAGCTCGGTGCCAGTTGTGATTGGGACCGTACAGCATTCACTATGGACGAGACCCGTTCTCGCGCTGTCATCCACGTATTCTGCGATCTTTACAAGAAAGGACTCATCTATCGTGGCGTGCGCATGGTCAACTGGGACCCTAAGGCTCAGACTGCACTCTCTGACGAGGAGGTTATCTACAAGGACGAGCACTCTAAGCTCTATCATCTGAAGTATTATGTAGTAGAGCAGGACTGCCAGCAGGTGGATGAGGAGAACGTGATGCACAAGGATGAGAAGGGATACTATGCAGTAGTAGCAACAACCCGTCCTGAGACCATCATGGGCGACTCTGCCATGTGTATCAACCCTGAGGATAAGAAGAATACCTGGCTGAAGGGCAAGCACGTGATCGTGCCTCTCGTAAACCGCGAGATTCCTGTCATCGAGGATACATACGTAGATATCGAGTTCGGTACCGGATGCTTGAAGGTAACTCCAGCTCACGATATCAACGACCACGCCCTCGGTTTGAAGCACGGTTTGGAAACCATCGATATCTTCAACGACAACGGTACCATCAGCGAGGCAGCAGGTCTCTATGTTGGTATGGACCGCATGGACGTGCGCAAGCAGATTTCCATCGACCTTCAGAACGCCGGTTTGATGGAGAAGATTGAGGACTATAATAATAAGGTGGGCTTCTCTGAGCGTACCAATGTGCCTATCGAGCCAAAGCTCTCTACACAGTGGTTCCTCAAGATGCAGCACTTTGCCGACATCGCCCTTCCTCCAGTAATGGACGATGACATCGAGTTCTATCCTAAGAAGTATAAGAACACCTATCGTCACTGGTTGGAGAACATCAAGGACTGGTGTATCAGCCGTCAGCTCTGGTGGGGTCACCGCATCCCAGCTTACTACTTCGACAATGCCGGCAAGAAGGATTTCGTGGTAGCTGAGACTGCAGAGGAGGCTCTGAAGCTCGCTCAGGAGAAGAACGCCAACATCAAGGCTGAGGATCTTGAGCAGGAGAGCGACTGCCTCGACACCTGGTTCTCTTCATGGTTGTGGCCTATCTCTCTGTTTGATGGCATCGAGCATCCAGACAACGAGGAGATCAACTACTACTACCCTACTTCCGACCTCGTAACTGGTCCGGATATCATCTTCTTCTGGGTAGCACGTATGATTATGGCTGGCTACGAGTATCGTGGCAAGATGCCATTCAAGCACGTATATTTCACAGGTATCGTTCGCGATAAACTCGGCCGCAAGATGAGCAAGAGTCTCGGTAACTCACCTGACCCACTCGATCTGATTGACAAGTTTGGTGCCGACGGCGTTCGTATGGGTATGATGCTCAGCGCTCCAGCAGGCAACGACATCCTCTTCGACGAGAGCCTTTGCGAGCAGGGACGTAACTTCAACAATAAGATCTGGAATGCCTTCCGCCTCGTGAAGGGTTGGGAGACTGCGGATATCGAGCAGCCTAAGAGCGCAGAAATCGCTGTGAAGTGGTTTGACGCCAAGCTCAAGGAGGTAAACGAAGAGATGCAAAAGCAGTTTAAGGACTACCGTATCTCTGAGGCATTGATGACAGTATATAAGCTGTTCTGGGATGAGTTCTCATCCTGGTACCTGGAGATGGTGAAGCCAGCTTACGGCCAGCCTATCGACCAGAAGAGCTACGACGCTACCCTCCGCTTCTTCGATGCCCTCCTGAAGATGTTGCATCCATTCATGCCATTCATCACCGAGGAGTTGTGGCAGCACATCTACGACCGCAAGGATGGCGAGAGCATCATGCGCGAGAAGCTGGAGATTCCTGCACCTACAGCCGAGGAGCAGAAGTTGGCAGCCGATATTGAGGCAGTGAAGCAGATTATCGCCGGTGTTCGTACCGTTCGCAACCAGAAGAACATTGCCCAGAAGGAGCAGTTGTCTCTGCAGGTAGTAGGCAAGAACGATTTCGAGGCTTACAACGACGTAACTCTGAAGATGGCTAACCTCGACAAGATTGAGGTCATCGCCGAGAAGAGTGCCGATGCATCAAGCTTCATGGTAGGTACTGACGAGTTTGCCGTTCCATTGGGCGACCTCATCGACGTAGCTGCCGAGATTGAGAAGGCTGAGGTTCAGCTCAAGCACCTGGAAGGCTTCCTGATGGGTGTACGCAAGAAGCTCAGCAACGAGAACTTCGTAGCTCACGCTCCTGAGAAGGTGGTAGCCCTCGAACGTAAGAAGGAAAGCGACTCTGTAGAGAAGATAGCTACCCTGAAGGCTACTATCGAGGAACTCAAGAAGAAGTAATTATAAATAATCATGTTTAGTGTTTAGAATATCATGTCAGCTCATCATTTTTATGTTTTGCAATCATATATTTCTAAGCACTAAACATTTCATTTAAATCCTCACCTAAATGAAACAGTTTGTTTACGGATTTATCTTTGCAATTGTATCCATCATCGGACTAGGAAGTTGTACAGAAGAAGCTTTTGACGTCGATAAAGTTAATAAGCAGACAATACTCGTCTTCCTACCTTGGACTGGCGGAAACTCAAGTATCGGATTGACAGAAGCTTTATCTAATAATATTGATAGCATCTGTGCAGGTATTACTGACAAGAAGGGACTCAACAATACGCGTGTATTGGTTTTCTTCAGCAATAATGCCAACAATAGTACGCTCTTTGAACTGACATATAATGATGTTACAAAAGAGGTAAGCAGGACTCCTATTAAAACTTACGAAGGCTCAGCCTACAATTCTGCAAATGGATTCGCAGATCTTCTCAATGAGGTAAGACAAAATGCAGAAGCACTTAACTATGCCCTGATTATTGGTGGTCATGGTTGCGGCTGGTCTTGCGCTGACGATTGGATAAATTATCCAAATCAGGCAAAATCATTCAATACTCAGCAAACATTTGATACCTCATTTAGTGGCATTCAGTTTGGCGCAGACCCAAACAATCCTACAACCCGCTTTTTCGGTAGCGTAGATCGCAAGGAAAATTCAATAGATCTAAGTACATTAGCGGAAGGAATCAAGCAAAGCGGCATCAAAATGCAGTATATACTTTTTGATGTATGCTACATGGGAAATGTAGAAACTGCGTATGAGCTAAAAGATGTCACCAACTATCTCATCGCTACCAGCAGTGAAATCATGGCTAAAGGAATTCCTTACCGCTCAATGTGGAGCTATCTCAATGGAACAACCCCAAACTATAGCAGTCTTGTAAATGGCATTGTAAATTTCTACAAGAATAGTACTGCTCCATATTGCAACATGGCTGCCATTGATTGCAGACAATTAGATGCGCTGGCAAATGTAATGAAAGAAATCAATCAAAAATATACATTAGATACCACGATTCCTCTCGACTCCATTCAGCCACTCGATGGTTTCTCACCACATCTGTCCTACGACATGGCAGTATATGTTGACAGTTTGAAGCCAAGCGGTTATCTAAAAGAACAATTCAGCAACCAACTGAAGAAAACAGTCAAAGCTGCAGCACATACTGATTGCGTATATACAGCTTTAAGACTGTATCCAGAAGCAACAATTAAGATCAAGAATTATTGCGGTCTTTCAATTTCTGACCCAAGCCAGCATCCTGTTGCTATCAGAGGTAAAGAGAAAACTGGCTGGTGGAAAGCTACACATGAATAAAAGAAGATCATACATTATATAATATCATAAGCAAATGAAATTCTTTGTTATATTAAATAATCAGCAAGAAGGACCATACACGATAGCCCAACTTGCAGAAATGGGTATTTCAGCAGAAACCTTAGTATGGAAAGAAGGTATGAAAGACTGGCAACCAGCCTGGACTGTTTCTGAACTCCGTTACATTTTGAACGAAAAGACAAATGAATATAGGAATGCTTCTTCCACAGGCATGCAACAAGAAACTGCAATTCCGCCAACACCCCCTTCGGCTCCCTATAAAGAGGAAAAGAAACCGCAAAATCATTATTTGCTCAAAATTTTCGGTGGATTTGTCTTGCTTCTCCTCATTATCATGGCTCTGACAAATCCGAATAGAGAATCACATGAAAATGCCATTCGCACAGAAGTAAGTAAAGCCGTGGAAAAAGCAACAACATCTAATGGCAATGATATCTTCTCACAAGGTTTTGGAATGATGGCGAGAATGCTTGCAGGTAATTTTATTGACTCGGCACTTGACAATCTCTTCGAATATCATAACTATCTGATTTTCTCGAAAGGTACTGTGACTATTCAAGACAAAGAACATACGGTCAGTTATGGAATTTTCGGAAAAGTCATTACTATGAATTCTGACGACATGGTAAAAGCATTGGAAGGAAACAACCCAGAAAATACCAGTTCTGACGAGTACAATTCAAGTGAAAACACTACTGATGAAAAAGATTTGGGTGAAAACACTACTGATGAAAAAGATTTGGGCGAAAATATCCAGAAGAAGTTGGAAGACAGAGCCAATCAGGCTATGGATAAGGCTGCAGACAAGGTGAGCAAGAAAATCGAGGAAAAGATAAATCAGAAAATAGATCAAGCTACTGATTCTACTACAATAGATAAGATTATCGATAAGATTCTGGAATTAATATAAAAAGATAAAACATCAAAAAAATCCCAAACAGAGATTGAATATCAACCAACTGTTTGGGATTTTTTGTATCCATATTTATAATTTACTGTTTTTCAGCAATTTAGGACAGATATCTGTAAACTGACACTTACCACAATCTGGGTTAGCACTTTTACAAACATACCTACCATGCAGGAGTAACCAGTGATGAGCATTAGGAATATCTTCCTTTGGAATATGCTTCATCAGGTAATCTTCTACTTTACGAGGAGTATCAGCGGTTCTTGGAACTAAACCTAAACGATGACTTACACGATAAACGTGTGTATCAACAGCCATCGTAGCCTTACCAAACCAAACTGCCCGTATCACATTTGCAGTCTTTCGCCCTACTCCAGGAAGAGTAACCAACTGAGCCATTTCGGAAGGAACCTCACCATTAAAATCACATACCAGTTTACGTGACATTTCCACCAAATGCTTAGCCTTGGCATTAGGATAACTGACAGATTTAATCAGATCGTAGATATCATCCTCCTCAGCCTGAGCCATTCTGTTTGCATCAGGATAATGGGCAAAAAGAGCAGGTGTAACCATATTGATACGCTTGTCTGTACATTGAGCCGAAAGCAAGGTTGCCACCAAAAGCTGAAATGCACTACCAAACTGCAACTCCGTGGTTACATGTGGCATGGATTGCCGAAAGTAATCCAACACAAATTGATACCGCTCGTCTCTTAACATAATAATATTACTTCTTTGCAGCTGGAGTAGCAGCAGGGAGTGTGCTCTTGTAAGCCTTGTTAAGACCAGAGATTACTTCATTGGTAATATCATAAGCCTTGTCTGCGTACAGCAAGTTGTCACCACTCTTAGAGAAGATAATACTATATTTCTTATCCTTATTATATCTTGCCAGATAATTAGCGATGCTATCATGAAGAGCCTTATTGTACTTCTCCTGTTCTGAAGCAAACTCGTTGCTCAAACGCTGCTGCAATCCCTGCAAATCATTATTCTGCTTCTGTATTGCAGCCTGTCTTTGCTCAGCAGCCTCACGACTTAAAGCATTCTGCTGAATCTGCTGCTGGAAATTAGCAGCGGCAGCCTGCAAGTTCTGCTGCTTCTGTGCAAGAGTAGCCTGAATGTTCTGACCCTTCTTTTCAAGAATTGCAGCATACTCCTTTGCGAATTTATATTGAGTCATGATAGAATCCACCTCAACATAAGCAATCTTTAACTCAGCCGGAGCCTTACTTTCAGATTTAGCTTCAACCTGTGGCTGTGACTTGTTGCAAGATGTTAGTGACAAAGCGACCATAGCTGCAAATGCCACTGAACCCAAAATGTTCTTTTTCATTTCTTCTATAATTTTATTATTACTTATTTTCTATTTCTCAAAAATCAAATTAGGAATCGGAATGCATACATGAGTCATCATTTATAATAAACATAAAATAACATATACGTTATCTTCCATTTATCACAATACATCTCAATTATTAATTAATAGGCTTTTCCTGCCTGACGCGCTTCTCTGTCCTGATCAATGACACAATGAATGCCCTGCTTGCGCAAGCCTGGATTATCATGCACATGCTGGGAAGAGAACTTTCCGTTCTTCCTAAAAATCAACTTAACTGATAACAATGCTATACAAATAGCAATTATTAACACACTAAATAGGAATATCTTTACCATTTTTATTAATTTTGCAGTGCTTTAATTAGCACATTTGGTTGCAAAGGTAATATTTTTTGGGGAATATCCCAAATAAAAAGCCAGAAATAGTAAGTAATTATAAATAAAATAACATTCTTTTCTAAAAAAAGTAAGTTATTAATAGTACAACAATAATATAAAAACATATTGATATGGAAAAAAATGAGTTAAAACCATCATGCGTTTTCGAGCAATTCGCAAAAATCAATCAAATACCTCGTCCTTCTAAGCACGAGGAAAAGATGATTGAGTTCCTCAAAGATTTTGGCGAAAGCAGAAATCTTGAAACCAACGTTGACAAAACGGGCAATGTGATCATCAGAAAGCCTGCTTCACCTGGATATGAGAACAGAGAAACCATCATACTCCAGAGTCACATGGATATGGTTTGCGATAAATTGGTAGATGTTGATATCGACTTTACCAAGGATGCTATCCAGACTTATATAGATGGCGAATGGTTAAAAGCTAAGGGTACTACTCTTGGGGCTGACGACGGAATTGGATGCGCTATTGAACTGGCTATCCTTGACAGTAATGAGATCGAACACGGTCCTATAGAATGTGTGTTTACACGTGATGAAGAAACTGGATTAACCGGCGCGCATGGCATGGAAGCCGGTTTTATGACAGGCAAAATGCTCATCAATATGGATTCTGAGGATGAAGGACAGATTTTCGTTTCATGTGCTGGTGGACAGACCATTCACGCAACTTTTGATTTTGAACGCGAACAAGCTCCTGCAGGTTACTTCTTCATCAAATTGAGTCTGAAAGGTTTAAATGGCGGCCACTCAGGTGATGACATCAACAAGAAGCGCGCCAATGCCATCAAACTTCTCGCCCGCTTCCTGTATCTGGAGATGGAAAAGTTTAACGGCGACATCAGATTAGTCAACTTCAATAGTGGTAAGATGCACAATGCCATCCCTCGTGATGGTCAGGTAGTATTAGCTATCAAGAATGAGGTAAAAGAACAGGTTCGTATAGACTGGAACATCTTTGCATCAGAAGTTGAAGAAGAATTCCATGTTACAGAAAAGGATATGGTCTTCAATATGGAATCTGCAGAATCATCTCCTGTCATCGAAAAAACAATAGCAGAAAAGTTCATCATGGCTTTACAAGCAGTAGATAACGGTCCGTTGACAACCTGCCAGGATGAAGCTATCGCATGGATGGTAGAAACTTCCAGCAATGTTGCCAGTGTGATCACTACAGACAACACGATTGATATCGTAGCTTCACAACGCAGTAATGTGATGAGCAATCTGGAAAACATGACCAATACAGTGAAAGCTGCCTTCCAGTTGGCTGGAGCTAAAATTACTGTAGGCGACAAATATCCAGCATGGAAAATGCGTACAGATAGCAAACTAACGGAAATCACCGTTAAGAGTTACGAAAAACTTTTCGGAAAGAAGCCATTGGTCAAGGGTATTCATGCAGGACTGGAATGCGGTCTCTTCTCAGAAAAATATCCTGATTTGGACATGGTTAGCTTTGGTCCTACTCTCCGAGAAGTACATACCCCACAGGAAGCACTCTACATACCAACGGTACAGATGGTATGGGATCATCTTTTGGACATACTCCGCAATGCACCTCGCAAAGGATAATACGTCCAGTAACAGGTAGATAAGTATGGGCTTAAAGTCCAAAAGCACATAGTCCCACAGATTTCACTGATTACACAGTTTTTTTAGATAACAAAACAAAATCTGTGTATATCTGTGTAATCTGTGGGACTTTTCTTGGCATACAAGATACGACTTATGCCATACCTCACTTCTCTTTTATCCAGAATCATAAAATATACTAAATTCAGCAAAAATAAAAAAAAGACGCATAAATATTCCAAAAGAAAAACAATACCGTTAAAAACGTTAAAAAAACGAGGCAAATACTTGACAGTTTGGAAAATAATGATTAACTTTGCAAAGTCTTAGTGACAACATGTATGTTTTCCTAAGATAGTGTATAAGTATAAGATAAACATTTATTAAATCACAAAATCTAAAGAAAATGAAAACAGAAAATGCTAAGAACTATGGTGAGTATGTAGAAATCACATCACCTATTCAAGAAACTGTGTTTAAAGCCCCAAATGTAATGGGAGGAGAAATTTGGTATAACTAACTTATGATTAGCTAAACAAGGAAATTTTCGTTGTCTCAAATCTTTTGTGGCAACAGCTACAAAAAGATAGGAGAAGTTATCACTTATAAGATGATAATTTCTCCTATTTTTATCTGAATTCAACTTTTTATATGAATACAACTTTCATTGGAATGCGACATCTTTCATTTAAATCAACAATTAAGCCAACATACGTTTCATATATTTCCTAACCTCTTTACGAGCAGCACAAAGACGATTTTCAACCTTTTTATATTTAACATCCAACTTAATTGCAATCTCACTAATCTGCATTCCATCGCATACATTCATTCTGTAAATCTTACGTTGATTTTCACTCAGGCGGGCAATCCCACGCTCAAGGAATTCGTTAATTTGCTGGACCGAATAGATTGATTCCCCCGTATTAGTACATATCTCAAGAGCAGAAGAGTTCACGAAAAAATGCTCATAATCATACACACATTGACGATGACGCCAATAATCACAAATCAAATTCTTAGCAACTGTATATACCAAACAAGGCAAAGTGACAGAAGATATCATTTTGTCCATTTGCAAGAGGCGCAAGAAGATGTTCTGAACCACATCCTCAGAATCTTCAGCATATTGTAACCTGGAAGAAACGAAAGCCTTCACTTCTTCATAGTGCTGAGAATAATAGTCAGCGATCAAATCGGATTTAGATTGAAATTGTTGCATCATAATTGTGTTGTTTCAAAAAGTTTATCATTAAATATATGCAAAGGTAATAAAAAAAACAAAGCAACCAAATTTTACAAGAAACAATTTGAGCCAAAAAGTCATAAATGAAACATTTCAGATACAAGAAGAAACATTTTGTCACTCTTTGGCACGCCTTTTGTAAGTGGCAAAGACAAAACATATGAATAGTAAATTCAAAATTAAAACATATAATTATGGCACAAAAAGGTAATATTGGAGTAACGACAGAGAATATTTTTCCTGTCATCAAGAAGTTTCTTTATTCAGACCATGACATCTTCCTCCGCGAGATGGTATCAAACGCAGTAGATGCCACACAAAAATTGAAAACACTTGCTGCTCAAGGTGATTTCAAGGGAGAAATTGGAGACACGACTGTAAGAGTTTCTCTTGACGAGAATGCTGGTACATTGACCTTCAGCGATCATGGTATCGGAATGACAGAAGAGGAAATAGATAAATACATCAATCAAATAGCTTTTTCAGGTGTTACAGACTTCCTCGACAAATACAAGGAGAATGCCAATGCCATCATTGGTCACTTCGGACTCGGTTTCTATTCTTCTTTCATGGTTTCCAACAAGGTGGAAATCATTACCAAGAGCTACAAGGAAGGCTCTAAAGCTGTAAAATGGAGTTGCGATGGTTCTCCAGCATTCGAAATTGAAGATGCAGAAAAGAGCGAGAGAGGTACTGATATTATCCTCCACATAGCAGATGATTGCAAGGAATTCCTTCAGAAGAACAAGATTCAGGAATTGCTGAACAAGTACTGCAAGTTCATGGCCGTACCTGTGGCATTCGGAAAGAAAACTGAATGGAAGGATGGAAAAAATGTAGAAACAGAGGAAGATAACATTATTAATAATGTAGAACCTTTATGGACTAAAGCTCCAAGCTCATTGAAAGACGAGGACTACAAGAATTTCTATCGTACCCTCTACCCTATGTCTGACGAACCTCTGTTCTGGATTCACCTGAATGTAGATTTCCCATTCAATCTGACTGGTATTCTCTACTTCCCACGTATCAAAAACAGTATCGACATGCAACGCAATAAGATACAGTTGTATTGCAACCAGGTATTTGTGACAGACCAAGTCGAGGGTATCGTACCAGAGTTCCTCACCTTGCTTCATGGTGTCATCGATTCACCAGACATTCCATTGAACGTAAGCCGCAGTTACTTACAGAGCGACAGCAACGTCAAGAAGATTTCTACCTACATCACCAAGAAAGTAGCAGATCGTCTGAATTCTATATTCAAGGAAAACCGCAAGGAATACGAAGAAAAATGGGATGATCTCAAGATATTCATCAACTACGGCATGTTGTCTAAGGAAGATTTCTATGATAGAGCTAAAGACTTCGCCTTGTTTAAGGACGTAGATGGTAAGTACTTTACATTTGACGAATATAAGACCGTCATCAAGGACAACCAGACTGACAAGGAAGGCAACCTGATTTATCTCTATGCCAACAACAAAGAGGAGCAGTACTCATATATCGAGGCTGCAAAGGACAAGGGATATTCTGTGCTCTTGATGAATGGACAGTTGGATACCCCAATGGTGAACATGCTTGAACAAAAGTTTGAAAAATCTCGTTTTGTTCGCGTTGATTCTGATACAATTGAGCGCCTTATCGTGAAAGAAGATGCCAAAAAGACAGACCTCAATCATGAGCAGACCGACAATCTGACACAAGTATTCCGTTCACAACTTCCTAAGATAGAAAAAACGGAATTCACCGTTGAAGTGCAAGCTTTGGGTGAGAACAGCAAACCGGTAGTCATCACACAAAACGAGTGGATGCGCAGAATGAAGACCATGAGTCAGTTCCAGCAAGGTATGAACTTCTATGGTGAGATGCCTGACAGCTACACCATCATCTTGAACTCAGACCATACTCTGATAAAGAATGTTTTGGCTGATTCAGAAAGCAATACTGCAGAAGCACTCAAGCCTATCTTGGCAGAGATCAAGGGTCAGGAGGCTCGATTGGCAGTTCTTCATCAGGAACAGACCAAGAAGAAACCAGAGGAGATTACCCAGCAGGAAAAGGATGATGTTCATCAAACCGAAAAGACTATCAGCGATGAAAAAGGTAAGCGTGATGAAATCATAGGCAATTACGCCAAGGACAACAATATCGTTCACCAACTGATTGACCTTGCTTTGCTGCAAAACGGTATGCTTAAGGGCGCAGGCCTCGAAGCATTCTTGAAGCGCAGCGTTGATATGATCAAATAATAGATTTATTCTACCGAATATAATAATTCCCCGCCCGGAAAGACAATCAAATGCTTTCCAGGAGGGGATTTTTATGTTTACAAATCAGAATCATAGATTACAAATTCAAGAAATAAAGGGAAACAGCAACAATAAATAAGTCATTTAGCACCAGTAAACAAGTCATTTAGCACCAGTAAACAAGTCACTTAGCACCAGAAAACAAGTCACTTAGCACCAGAAAACAAGTCAGTTCGCATCAGAAAACAAGTCAGTTCGCATCAGAAAACAAGTCAAATAGCAACAGTATCTCCGAAAAATACCACCCCTTCATCTTTTACAATATGATCCAAAACACCAATTGAACTTGTCCATTGAATGAACAACAAAGAAACTGAGGTTAATATTGTTAAAAAATACGTCATAAATTTTGCTATAACATCAAAAAACACTATCTTTGCAATGTTTAAAGGTAAGTATGAATATATATCATGCTAAATTACCAGAGAATGGAAGATTGGCAGAGTGACCGAATGCGCTGGACTCGAAATCCGGTATACCCCTTACGGGGTATCGGGGGTTTGAATCCCTCATCTTCCGCACATATCATTTATAACCATTCTGTTTTCGCCATTCACCGAGCGGAAAAGATTCTAAAAACAAAATAATCATGAAGAAAGTATTTTTCACAATATTCATGTTTCTCCCTTTAATGATGTCAGCACAGACTGTTTTGACACCAGAACAAAAGTTGGAACAAGCTCAAAAACAATTGGAAGAAGCCAAGAAAGCTGTAGAAGAAGCAAAGGCTGCCGCAGAAAAAGCGAAAGGTACAGATAAAGAACTGGAACCATCCATTGCAAACGAGCCAGCATCTACTACGATTAATGGTAAAACTATCGTAGTCAAAAATCAGCAAAAGAATACAGAAAGCACCAATGCTCCTTCAGAGACAAACCAAGGTTGGATTGTCCCTAAAGTAGAAAAGCGCACTGAAGTTGCCAAGAAAACGGTTACTAAAAATGGTGTTACACTGAAAGATGACCCGAAGTATTTGGAGGGCGCAATACCAACTGATGAAAATGGCAAAATCGAATTTACCATGCAAACAGATGCTAACGGGAAATCTGCGAAACAGATTTATGATCTTGTGTACAATTACTTCAGCAATTTAACACAAGACAAAAATAATATAGCAAGCAGAGTTGCACTTGTCAATCCAAAAGAGAATATCATAGCAAATACTATGGATGAATGGCTTGTTTTCAGCCAGTCATTCCTTTCACTTGACCGAACAGAATTCAGATATCTGTTGGTTGCTCAAATTGCAGATAACTCTTTGACCGTTACATTGTCAAAAATCATCTATAATTATGAAGAAGGACGCTCTACTGGTTTTAAGGAGCCAGCAGAAAAAGTAATTTCTGATCGCTATGCACTCAATAAGAAAAAGAATGGCTTAGCACGCATCTTTGGCAAATTCCGCAAGGGAACTATTGATCGTAAGGATCAGATTTTCAGCGACATAAAAGCATTAGTTAAAAATTAACTTTCAAGTTGTTTAATACAATTCTTTCAAAATGCAAGAAGATAACAAGATACAGGATACAGTAAATACTGAATCCAACGAGAATAACGAAACAAAGACATCTTATGCCGTCAGACCCCAACATCGCCAGCGACGACTCATTGACTATGATGGCAGAGACAAGATGCTGAAAGTTCGAAACAAGCTTAATATTGCATTCATGCTTTTGGCTGTCATCGGACTCATTCTTTGGACTCAAACAGAATATCAAACTGCAAGTACCATTGTACTGATTATAGGAGTTGTTCTTAAAATTATTGAAGTCTGTCTCAGACTATTTAAGAAATAACATTTAAGATTTTAAGAAATGATATTAGGTTTTGTCTGTTCAAAAATCATGAGAAAACCATATATATAGGAATAAGAAAGTAGTAAATGAATACCTACATAATGAATAAAATATTCACTACAATGCTATTTTGTGCTGCAACTACCTCGGTTGCAGCACAAACTGATTTTAATTCAATCAATGAAGATGGAGATTTCCGCCCAGCTTCCGAAAGAAGAATAAGTACAGATTCACTCGGCTCTAATCAGGAAATTCCTAAAGGAATTAAGGTTTGGACGGTAGATGAAAGATTCGGCGACCAGCAAGATGCTGTTGTAGATACACTTCAGCATATGTACATGAATACGACTTTCACAGAAGGACTTCGCGGAGAATACAACACCTTAGGTAACATGGGCTCTCCGAGAATAGGACGTATTTTCATTGATCGCAGAAATACTCAGGGCCAATTCCTTTTCACAGAACCTTATTCATATTTCAACACGCCCGTCAGTGATTTTCATTTCACCAACACATACTCACCAATAACCAACATCACACTCAATTCATGTGGTGACCGCACGAATGGTGAGGACGATTTCCATGCCATCTTTGCAGTCAATGCCAATAAGCGATTGGGAGCAGGATTCAAATTCGACTACAAATACGGACGTGGTTACTATAACGCACAAAGTACCAGTCATTTCAAATATACCATGTGGGCTTCCTATATTGGTGACCAATATCAGGCACATTTACTTCTTAGTACTCTCCACCAGAAGGTGACAGAGAATGGAGGTATTACAGATGATGACTATATCAAGCACCCGGAAATTTTCGAAGAAACATTTTCAGAAAATGAGATTCCAACTGTTTTAGAGAAGAACTGGAACAGAAACGATAATCAGCATATCTTCTTATCTCATCGCTATAGCTTAGGTTTCAAACGCAAAGTAAAAATGACAGAAGAAGAAATCAAGGCCAAGAAATTCGCTATGGAGTCTGCAAAAGATAATGCTGAAAGCGAAGCTAAAGAAGAAGCCATAAAAAAGGCGAAAGAAACCGGAAAGAAATTTAACGAGAAGGAATTTGATAAAGCTCAACAAGCCAAATATTCCGGAAGACCAGAAGGCGCTAAAATTGCAGGCAACGAACCTGCAGTGGAAGCTAATGCAGGCTCTTTGAAAACAGATACAACCAGAATAGCAGTCAACGGTAAAGCTGCTGCTGATAGCTTATTGGCCATCCAAAAGAAGGCCAAGGAAGACTCATTGTTCTATAAAACTGAGTACGTACCAGTCACAAGTTTTATCCATACGCTCAAATTTGACAATTACAAGCGTATATACACTGCTTATCAGACCCCAGCGAACTTTTACTTAAACGAATACTACAACGTGGGTAAGTTGACAGGAGACTCTATATACGACAAGACCCGCCATTGGGAAATGAAGAATACCTTTGCATTAGCCACTTTAGAGGGCTTCAGCAAATGGGCCAAAGCTGGCATCAAAGCTTTTGCAAGTTACGACATGCGCCACTTCGACTTGCCTACAATGGAGGGCGGTATAGAAAAATATAACGAACATACACTTAGTGTTGGTGGTCAACTCAGTAAAAAACAAGGAAAGCTATTACATTATAATGCCATTGCGGAAATAGGTATCGCAGGCGAAGATGCGGGTACTTTGGCTGTAGATGGAAATCTGGATGTAAATATCCCTTTCCTTGGAGATACGCTTTCAATTATAGGAGATGCTTTCTTCCATCGCGAAAATCCATCTTTTTACTATAGAAAATATCATTCTCGACACCTCTGGTGGGAAAACGATCTCGACAAGATCATTCATACCCGCATCATGGGAACATTAAGGTTCAACAAGACTCGCACTTCGTTACGTGTTGCCGTTGATGAAATCAAGAATTATACTTATTTGAGTCAGAGTTACAGCATTACCGATGAAGGTTTGAGAACTGGCGTTACAGTAACTCCTATGCAGAGTTCCAGTCCTATCAATTTACTTACTGCACAATTAAAACAGGACTTTAAGTTGGGCATACTGAATTGGGAAAATGTAATTACATACCAGCATTCAAGCAAGGAAGAAGTTGTACCGGTACCAGACTTGGATATCTACACCAATTTATATATCAAATTCTCTATCGCAAAAGTTTTGCATATAGACTTAGGTGCAGATGCCCGATATTTCACGAGCTACACTGCACCCGACTATTCTCCATATATGGGACAATATGTAGTCCAGGGAAATGGTGACAAGAACGTAAAGGTAGGCAATTATCCGATAGTCAATGTCTATGCCAATGCATTCATCAAGCATACCCGCTTCTTTGTCATGATGAGTCACATCAACGCCGGACAGGGAGACAGAAATTATTTCTTGACACCTCACTACCCTATCAATGGAAGGGTATTCAGATTTGGAGTAAGTTGGAATTTCTTTAACTAATAAAATGGTAAAAACGAATTCTGGAAAAGCGTGGCTTTTAGCAACACGCCCCAAGACGCTTTCAGCGGCTGCAGTTCCTGTCATGATAGGAACTGCATTCGCGTGGCGAAATACAAGCGAACAATTCAATTGGATTCCTGCAATCTTATGTTTGCTATTTGCATGGATCATGCAGATAGATTCAAACCTTGTCAACGACTATTTTGATTTTAAAAAAGGTAATGATGACGAGACGAGATTAGGTCCTAAAAGAGCATGTTCGGAAGGATGGATAACATCCGACGCTATGGTGTGGGGAATCCTCATTACAACCCTTTTGGGATGTATGACAGGAATACCACTTATATTATACGGAGGACTGGAAATGGTGATGGTGGGAATAGCATGTGTCGTATTTTGCTTTCTCTACACCACATTATTCAGCTACCACGGATTGGGTGATATTTTAGTACTTCTGTTTTTCGGTATCATTCCTGTATGCTGTACGTACTACGTCTGCATGCCTCTCCACCAACAAATTCCAACAGGTGAAGTGATCGCATCATCCATAGCCTGCGGCTTAGCAATAGACGCACTATTGATAGTCAACAATTACAGAGATATTGACAATGACAGGAGCAACGGCAAGATAACCCTTGCAGTACGTTTGGGAGAAAGCAAGACAAGAAGACTATACGAATCAATAGGATACATCGCTGCAGGTATCATGATCATCCGCGTATTCTTCGATTCATATCAAACCGACAAGTTAATTCCGACGTATGCTCTATACCTTATATATATCATATTACACCGGCAATCCTATCAAGAGATGAAAAGAATCAACAAGGGAGCAAAATTAAATCAGGTACTCGGCTTGACAGCCCGCAACATTTTAGTTTTTGGCCTTCTATCAGTTGCAGCCATACTTTCTGTGATATTTATATAACAAAGCTTATGAAACAACAGGTAAATCTTGAAATAATGGAATTCATCGAGCTACAGATTCTTCCACGTTACAATGCATTCGGAACGAGTCATGGCTTACGCCACGTGAATAGAGTGATCAAAAACTCCATCAAGTTGGCAGAAGTGACAGGTGCAGACATAAACATGGTATATGTGATAGCAGCATATCATGATTTAGGAATGGAAGGACCAAGAGCCATACACCATATCACAAGTGGTAAGATACTCCAGAGTGATCAAAGATTGAAGCGTTGGTTCAAGCCAGAGCAAATCAAAATCATGAAAGAAGCTGTAGAAGATCATCGAGCATCTTCCAGCAGACAGCCCCGAAGTATTTATGGGAAAATCGTAGCAGAAGCAGACAGAGATATTGAAGCTCATGAAATTTTCCTGCGAGCTATCCAATATGGAATAGAAAATTACGCAGAGAAAGATAAAGAAAACCAATGGCTCAGATTCTCTCAGCACATGGAAGAAAAATACTCCAACAATGGGTATATCAAACTCTGGATACCAAACTCACCCAATGAAAAAGCATTAAAGGAACTGAGGGGTATTATAGAAAACAAAGAAGAATTAAGAAGAACATTTGAAAGCATCTGGAAAGAAATTGAAGAATGCAAATAAAAAAATGAGAAAATATTTGGTTATTTCATAAGAAAGCATTACCTTTGCAAATGTAAAACATGACAAATGAATAAAAATATTTGGGGTCGTATCGGTTCGATCGGGTTACTCTTCATATTAAATCGTGAAACCGAGAAGACTTCTCTTGTTGATGGCGGGCCATATAAATCGCATTTGCGACTAAGCTGTAAAGCCAGTGGATTACAAAGACGGAGAGCTCTCAAACTTGTGAAAGTTCAGAGTTTCATCACATCATCGAGCGACCCCTCTCTTTTTATAAGTACATAAAAGTACAAACATCAATATCATGCCAGACAGTAACGCTAACAGAAACGACATGGAAATAACAGAACAAACACTTCAGCAAGTTGAGCGATTCATCAAGAAGATAGCTCAAAAGTTTCCACCTCAAGAACTCGATGAAACTTCTGTTCTTACAGATATTCATGTACGATGTTCTCAGGATAGTGGAGAATTGTTGGCATACAATGACGACGAGCAGGAGATTACTCGCTGCGTTGTTGAACAATGGATAGACAACAAGGACGAAAATTTCTATGAGGAAGTTGCCAAGTGTTTGAGAGATATTCTGAGAAAGAACACAGCTATCGTTGATAACTTGGGAATTCTCAAGCCATACAGTTTTGTTCTCGAAGATGATGACAAAGAAAATCTTGGAGAACTCTATCTGGCAGATGATGACACGATTATTGTGGGTGGTGACCTGATGGAAGATTTAGACCATGATCTGGATACATTCCTCGATGATCTACTCAAAGAAGTATAATTGTGCTTTTAGTAAGAAAAGTAAATAATAAATTTTTTATAAATTAAATAAGTACATACTTATAAGAACTAAAATTGATTTAGCGAAATCAAGCAAAAGGATGAGTAACTGAGAAGTCACTCATCCTTTATTTTTTCTGAATACTCTTAATATATTGAATTCAAAATGCTCTACGAATATTAGTAGCTTATTTGGTAATTCTAAACCAATCTACATCTATCCAGCCACGATTGGTCTTACCTGCTGGTTCTTTAGCAACCATACCGACCTTGGCTCCAATCCATTTTCCTTCACGCATTGTAAATTCGTCACCTACCTTCTTAAAGGACTTTCCGTCTTTGCTAAAGTAGAAATTAACCTTTCCCTGCTTAACAACCATTCGGAGATAAGAAGAATGATGCAAGGCAGGCTGATAATCAATTTTATCAGCGGAAGTCGGCGCAAAAGTGGCAAGCACCTTCACATCTTCAGTTCCCTTCTTGTCAGCCTTATGACAGGTAATCTGCTGCAACTGGAATTCATCCCCTACTCTTTTGACAACCAAAGCAGAATAGTCCAATCCCATCATGATAATACCACCCATCTGATTCTGATCTTTAGCTGTCAGTTGTAATTTTGCAGTAGCCGTAAAATTATCAGCAGGAGTTTTTTGGAGCAAGAGGTTGGGAGTATGCCAAATGGTTTCATCACTCTTATGGGTATAAATACGATATACACCCCAGGAAGTAGGCATACCAAACTGCTGTTGGTAATTAGCGTGCCACTGCCATTGCAAACCAAGTTTTGGAGTATTAAACTCATCACTCTCAACAGGATTCACATTCACATGAGTACTTGCTTTAGGCATCTTATAAGTCTCATACGGTTCCCCACAATAACCTTTTGCCGGAACCTTGCCCATCACTGGCCAATTATCCTTCCAGGTAACAGGTTGGAGATGGACGACACGTCCATAAGCTTCCTTATCCTGGAAATGAATAAACCAATCCTCTCCATATTTGGTATGAACCCATCCACCCTGATGAGGGCCGTTAATCTGACTCTTTCCCTGTGCCAGAACCTTCTTAGATTCATAAGGACCGAAAGGTGATTTAGAGCGCATAGCCACCTGGAAACCTGTAGGTACGCCACCAGCAGGGAACATAACCCAATACCAGCCGTTTCTCTTATAGAATTTAGGTCCCTCGCAAGTACGGTTCTCCGTTCCATTTCCATCAAAAACGATGACAGGATCACTGATAGCCTTGGTACCATCAGCATTCAATTCTCTAACAGTAATGACAGAGGCAAAACGATTGCGGGAATTAGCCCAACCATTAACGAGATAAACTCTACCATCTTCGTCCCAAAGAGGAGACGTATCAATCATTCCCTTACCAGGAATCACGCATACAGGATCGTCCCATTTTCCGGCAGGATCCTTCGTCTTGACCATAAATACGCCATAGTCAGGATCGCCCCAATAAATATAGAACTCACCATTATGATAACTGATACATGGAGCCCATACACCATTACCATGAGAAGGCTGATCAAACTCACTCTCTGGTTGAAGTTTCGTAACAGCATGACCGATGATTTCCCAATTCACCAAGTCTTTACTATGCAAGATTGGTAAGCCTGGGATACAGTTGAAACTGCTGGCAGTCATATAATAATCATCACCAACGCAAACCACATCCGGATCAGAATAATCCGCATTGATGACAGGATTTTTATACATGCCATTACCTAAGTCTGGATTCCAGACCTGAGAAACATAAGGGGAAGTCGAATGAGCCTTTTGAGCAAAAACAGTCGAACTACCACCTACCAAAGTTGAAGCTATCAGCAGATAGATTAATTTTGTTTTCATGTCTTAAGTTGTTTGTATAATATAATAGTACTTTTAATGATAAGGAGCAGATTCAGAAGGCAAGCCTGGTAAAACCCGCAGGCGATGTTTGTTACCATCAAAACCAACCTGCATAATATGTCCGGCCGTTTTTTCGGATGCTCCCAAGGACAATGCCACATGTCCCATCGTACGACGAAGATTCAATTCCACACATGGATTGATCTGCAATCTTCGTTCATCATCCGCATAAATCATCATATCCACCCCAAAAGGTCCGCTATAGATAGATTTCAGAACCGGCTGGAGAATCTCAATGATATGCTGACGTATTTGAGCCAATTTATCTAAGGAAACATAAGAAGCAAGAATTTCCTCTTTCTCCTCTTCAGAAGCAAGGATATTACCCGCATAAGCCCCCTTGATGGTCTGAAACAGAGATAATCCGCAATATTTCACCACTCCATCAACTATTTCAAATTCCATACCAAAATCTTTCACCTTATTATAATAAGGCTCCACAGTAACACCCCCTTGATGGCGAATCACGTTAGCAGCCCATTTCTCCATATCATCCAGATTGTCGAGTCTGGTGATGCCTGAATTTTGAGCAGTAGCAGAGAAAGAACTGTTCACATATCTGAGTCCACGACCACTTGAACTCCAAGGAGATTTAATAATCGCCTGTCCTTTTCTTGAAACCACATCTTTCAGCATTGCCACATCAGCAACAAAATCCACATGACTCTGGAGATTCTTGGCAGCCCATTCTCTACTACTTATGCATCTGATTTTATTCAGATTTTCAGAAGTAGGCAACATGATATCTGGGCACCCCAAATGTTTCAATTGAGAAACTAAGGCCTTGTCCCATCCCCAAGGATGAATACTGTCTATCTCCATCGTATCCCTGAAAACACCTTCCAGCTGTCTTGGCGTGATAAATTCCACCTTATTATATATATAGCCGAGATGTCTTACCTTATCATAAGCATCATCAATGGAATCCACCATAACGAAATCTCCTTCATCCGCCCAAAGAGCAGGAATGAAAGCTAAATCATTACGAAGTTGTCTCCCAGCATGAGGAGCCGTATAATTCGGTTGATTGACTGCAAGCGCCAAATCATGTTCAGGATTAAATATATGTAATTTCATACTGCAAAGTTAATAAAAAGCACTCTAAAATGAGAAAAAAAAAGCCCAAAAATGGGATTTTAACTTAGAATAGTGCTAAATAATGAAAAAAAAGTTAGTTTTTGCTATCTAGAGTTTGCAAATTAGAAAATATTGATTACCTTTGCATCTATAAACAACACGAACAAACAGAAACTCATGGAAGAAGCTTTCTTCAGAACACATACATACCTGGTAGAGCATATCAATGCGCCAGTACGTCGGTCTCTCATGGATGAGATTGACTGGAACGACCGCATGATAGGTATCAAGGGCACAAGAGGCGTTGGTAAGACAACATTTCTACTTCAATATGCTAAAGAACATTTTGGAGCGAAAGACCGCAAGTGTCTCTTTGTGAACATGAACAACTTCTATTTCCAGGGTAGAGGTATAGCAGATTTTGCTGGAGACTTTGTTCGCCAAGGTGGAAGAACATTACTCATTGACCAGGTATTTAAACAGCCTAACTGGAGCAAGGAGTTAAGAAAATGCTACGACTTGTATCCAGAGCTGAAAATCATATTTACCGGGTCAAGCGTGATGCGACTCAAGGAAGAGAATCCTGAGCTCAACGGAATAGTTAAAAGCTACAACCTCAGAGGTTTCTCATTCAGAGAGTTTCTCAACCTGCAGACGGGCAATAACTTTCCTGCATTTTCTCTCGATGAAATATTACGTAATCACGAGCACCTAGTAAAACAAATCTTACCGAAAGTAAGCCCGATGAAGTATTTCAAGGACTACTTGCATCATGGATTCTATCCATTCTTCTTGGAGCAACGCAACTTCACGGAGAACTTGCTCAAGACTATGAATATGATGACGGAGGTTGACATTTTGCTCATCAAGCAAATAGAACTTAAATATCTAAACAAAATCAAAAGATTGTTCTATCAACTGGCAGTAGAAGGTGCAAAAGCTCCAAACGTCAGTCAACTGGCAGATAGCATTGAGACAAGTCGAGCTACGGTGATGAACTATATCAAGTATCTGGCAGATGCAAGACTCATCAACATGATTTATCCTGATGGTCAATTCTTCCCAAAGAAACCATCCAAGGTCATGCTTCACAATACCAACCTGATGTACGCTATCTTCCCGCTGCAAATAGACGAGCAGGAAATCATGGAGACATTCTTCGTCAATTCCATGTGGAAAGATCACAAAGTACACCAAGGCGGCAAGGATCATTTCTATATGGTTGATGGAACGACCAAGTTCCGTATCTGTGATGCTCATGCCACCAACAAAGTGAGATTTAATCCAGACACCATCTATGCCCGCTATAATACGGAAGTTGGTAAGGACAATAAGATTCCACTGTGGTTATTGGGATTCCTGTACTAAGGTAAATACAACAAAGACTATAAAACGCATCGGTTGGCTTGCAAAAGTCATTCGATAAAAAACGAATTAAATACAAAACATTTTTAATATTTTATCTAAAAGTAAAATGGCTAAAGAGAAAAAATTTATCACTTGTGATGGTAACACAGCTGCCGCACACGTAAGCTACATGTTTACTGAGGTTGCTGCTATCTACCCTATTACTCCATCATCACCAATGGCGGAGCATGTAGATGAATGGGCTGCCAAAGGTCGTAAGAACCTTTTCGGTCAGCGAGTTTCTATCCAGGAAATGGAGTCTGAGGCTGGTGCTGCTGGTGCAGTTCACGGTTCTCTCCAGGCTGGTGCCTTGACTTCAACTTACACTGCTTCTCAGGGTTTGTTGTTGATGATTCCTAACATGTACAAGATTGCTGGTGAGTTGCTCCCTTGCGTGTTCAACGTATCAGCTCGTACATTGGCTTCTCACTCACTTTGTATCTTCGGTGACCACCAGGACGTAATGGCTTGCCGCCAGACAGGCTTCGCTATGTTCTGCTCAGGTTCTGTTCAGGAGGTTATGGACCTCTCTGCAGTTCCTCACTTGGCTACATTGGAGACAAAGGTTCCTTTCATTAACTTCTTCGATGGTTTCCGTACTTCTCACGAGTACCACAAGATCGAGGAGATGGATATGGAAGACATCCGTCCATTGGTTAAGGAAGAGTTCATCGAGGACTTCCGTAACCGTGCATTGACTCCTGAGCGTCCTGTTACTCGCGGTACCGCTGAGAACCCAGAGACATTCTTCACTCACCGTGAGGCTTGCAACACTTACTACGATGCAATCCCTGAGGTAGTAGAGAAGTACTGCCAGGAGATGACTAAGATTACTGGTCGTGAGTACCACCTCTTCAACTACTATGGTGCTGAGGATGCTGAGAACATCATCATCCTGATGGGTTCTGCTACAGAGCCAGCTCGCGAGGCTATCGACTACTTGAACAAGCAGGGCAAGAAGGTTGGTATGGTTGCAGTTCACCTCTTCCGTCCATTCTCTGTTGACTTCTTGAAGAAGACTATCCCAGCTACAGTTAAACGTATCGCTGTTCTCGACCGTACTAAGGAGCCAGGTGCAGAGGGTGAGCCATTGTACCTCGACGTTAAGTCAGCTCTCTACGATGACGAGCGCAAGCCATTGATCGTTGGCGGTCGCTACGGTCTCGGTTCTTCTGATACAACTCCAGCTAAGATTGTTGCTGTATTCAAGAACCTCGAGTTGCCACAGCCAAAGAACCACTTCACTGTAGGTATCGTTGATGACGTTACATTCACTTCTCTCCCAGAAGAGGAGGAAATCCCAATGGGTGGCGACGACTTGTTCGAGGCTAAGTTCTATGGTTTGGGTGCTGACGGTACTGTTGGTGCTAACAAGAACTCAGTTCAGATTATCGGTAACAATACTAACAAGTATTGCCAGGCATACTTCTCTTACGACTCTAAGAAGTCTGGTGGTTTCACCTGCTCTCACTTGCGTTTCGGCGACAGCCCTATCCACAGTGCTTATCAGGTAAATACTCCTAACTTCGTAGCTTGCCACGTACAGGCTTATCTCCACATGTACGATGTAACACGTGGTTTGCGTAAGAACGGTTTCTTCCTGTTGAACACTATCTTCGACGGCGAGGAGTTGGTTAACTTCATCCCTAACAAGGTAAAGCGTTACTTCGCTCAGAACAACATCACAGTTTACTATATCAACGCAACTAAGATTGCTCAGGAGATTGGTCTCGGTAACCGTACCAACACCATCCTCCAGTCTGCATTCTTCCGTATCACAGAGGTTATTCCTTTGGATCTCGCTGTAGAGCAGATGAAGGCATTCATCGTTAAGTCTTACTCTAAGAAGGGTCAGGACGTTGTTGACAAGAACTTCGGCGCTGTTGACCGTGGTGGTGAGTACAAGCAGTTGACAGTAGATCCAGCTTGGGCAAACCTCGCTGACGATGAGGCTAAGGAGGATAACGCTCCAGCATTCGTTAAGGAGCTCGTTCGTCCTATCAACGGCCAGGCAGGTGACCTCTTGAAGGTTTCTGACTTCGTTAAGCACAACACAGTTGACGGTACATGGCAGAACGGTACTGCAGCATTCGAGAAGCGTGGTGTTGAGGCATTCGTACCAGTATGGAACGTAGAGAACTGTATCCAGTGTAACAAGTGTTCATTCGTTTGTCCTCACGCAGCTATCCGTCCATTCGTATTGACTGATGAGGAGCTCGCAGGCATCGAGGGTCTCGAGACTCAGGATGTTAAGGCACCTAAGGCTTTGGCTGGCATGCACTTCCGCATCGAGACTTCAGTACTCGACTGTCTGGGTTGTGGTAACTGTGCTGACGTCTGCCCAGGTAAGAAGGGTGAGAAGGCGTTGACAATGGTTCCATTCAACGTTGACGCTGAGGATATGGTCAAGGAAGCAGCTAACTGGGAGTACCTCGTACACAAGGTTGCTTCTAAGCAGGATCTCGTAGACATCAAGCAGAGCCCTAAGAACTCTCAGTTCGCTCAGCCATTGTTCGAGTTCTCTGGTGCTTGCTCTGGTTGTGGTGAGACTCCATACGTTAAGTTGATTTCTCAGCTCTTCGGTGATCGTCAGATGATTGCTAACGCTACTGGTTGTTCTTCTATCTACTCAGCTTCTATCCCATCTACTCCATATACAAAGAACGCTAAGGGTCAGGGTCCTGCATTCGACAACTCATTGTTCGAGGACTTCTGCGAGTTCGGTCTCGGTATGGTAATGGGTAACAAGAAGATGAAGGAGCGTATCGCTCACTTGCTCGAGGAGGCTAAGGCTCAGGAGCATGTTCCTGCTGAGTTCGTAGCTGCTGCTGACAAGTGGATGGCTAACATGAACGATTCTGAGGGTTCTAAGGAGGCTGCTGCAGAGTTGAAGCCTCTCATCGCTGCCGGCGCTGAGAAGGGTTGCCCTATCTGCAAGGAGCTCAAGACTTTGGATCACTACCTCGTTAAGCGTTCACAGTGGATCATCGGTGGTGATGGTGCTTCTTATGATATCGGTTACGGTGGTCTCGACCACGTATTGGCTTCTGGTGAGGATGTTAACATCTTGGTACTCGATACTGAGGTTTACTCTAACACTGGTGGTCAGTCTTCTAAGTCTACTCCACTCGGTGCTATCGCACAGTTCGCTGCTCAGGGTAAGCGTATCCGCAAGAAGGATCTCGGTTTGATGCAGACTACATACGGTTACATCTACGTAGCTCAGGTAGCTATGGGTGCTGACAATGCTCAGACATTGAAGGCTATCCGCGAGGCTGAGGCTTATCCAGGTCCATCACTCATCATCGCTTACGCACCATGTATCAACCACGGTTTGAAGCGTAAGGGCGGTATGGGTCGTTCACAGCATGAGGAAGAGTTGGCTGTTGAGTGCGGTTACTGGCACTTGTGGCGTTACAACCCACTGTTAGCTGATGAGGGTAAGAACCCATTCACACTCGACTCTAAGGCTCCTAACTGGGAGAACTTCCGCGACTTCTTGCTCGGTGAGGTTCGTTACCTCTCTGTACAGAAGGCATTCCCTAAGGAGGCTGATGAGCTCTTCTCTCAGGCAGAGAAGATGGCTAAGCTCCGCTACCAGACTTACGTTCGTAAGAGCCAGGAGGACTGGAGCGAGCAGATCTAATCTGATTTTCAGTAAATATCTATATAAGGTGGTACATCCCAAAGAGGGTGTACCACTTTTTTTTACTATTACTTATACCTATTTTTGGTTTACTTTAAGCGCATATCTGCAGCTTTGTCGTCTTATTTATACTTATATAGTATTCTTCTACCCTATTTGTGGTATATACCATACTATCATAATGTGACCCAAAATACCCCCGGGGTGGTATGGTATAGGTCGCAAAATCGCAGTACCTTTGCACCCAGAAAATAACAAATAAAAAATAAGATTATGGCACAGATTATTGTAAACGACGAAAAGCAGGAAGTAACACTTCCTCTCACATTGGCAGAACTGATAAAAATCAATAAAGTGTTCCAGCCAGAAATGGTAACCATTCAGGTAAACGAAGATTTCGTAGAAAGAGAAGACTACGAGAAAATACAACTGAAAGAAGGTGACCGTGTAGATTTCCTATATTTCATGGGAGGAGGCGCTTGCTAAATTCAAAAGAATCTCTGTCGTCAAGCAGGAATCAACTGTATGCAAAATAGCAAGAAAAAAATTCTTAAAGAGGAAAAAATATTAAAAGTAGCATTTTTTAAGAAGTAAGACAGAAATTCAGTACAATAAAATACTTATTAAATAGTTTAATATATTAGATTACGTTGTCGTTAATGTACGTATTCTGTATCGTTAACGTATTTAATAAGTTATAGTATTCATCCGTAAAAGAAAAACAGTGTAAAATGATAGAATTAAGTGAAGAACAAATTGAGAGATATAGCCGACATATCCTGCTTCAGGATGTAGGTCTCGAAGGACAGGAAAAGCTCCTCAATGCCAAAGTCCTAATTATCGGTGCAGGAGGTTTAGGCTCACCAGTATCTCTTTATCTGGCAGCAGCCGGAGTGGGACATATCGGTATCGTAGATGCAGACGTTGTTGATCTGAGTAACCTGCAACGACAGGTCATTCATCAGACCAAAGATTTGGGAAGACCTAAGGTGGAAAGTGCCAAGGAGAAGATGATTGGCATCAATCCGGACGTAGAGGTAACTACCTATCATGATTTCCTTGATTCCCACAATGCAGAGGAAATCATCCAGCCTTGGGATTTCATCATTGATGGAACAGACAATTTCCCAGCAAAATTCCTCATCAATGATGCCTGTGTTCGATTAGGCAAAGCCTTTTCTCATGGCGGTATTCTCCGCTTCCAGGGTCAGACCTTTACACATCTGCCAGGAACAGCATGTTATCGCTGTTTCTTCAAGGAGCCACCTCCAGCAGGTGTCGTTCCGACCTGTAGTCAGGCAGGAGTTTTAGGAGCCATTGCCGGTATGTTAGGAACCATTCAGGCTGCAGAAGCATTGAAATATTTTCTGGGCGTAGGCGATCTCCTGACAGACAGACTGCTCACATTCGATGCCAAGACGATGAACTTCCGCACCATCAAGGTGAAGAAACGTGCATCCTGCGAAATCTGCGGCGACCACCCTACCATCGATCATCTCATCGACTACGAGCAGGCTGCGTGTGATTTGAAGCATCACTAGATAATGAATACATTACATCACTAAATAATGAATACATTACATCATTACATTATCATATTGTTATTTTCTGTAGGTTTAATCTATAGTATCTACAGAATAGCTATCAAAAATAGAAAAATAAAAGATAAACAAATACAAAAATTGACACAAGAAAGAGATATACTTTCCGCTGCTATTTTTTTGTATGTACTCTTAGAGATATTAAACAATTTAAAACAATAGAGTCATGAATAAGAATGGGATTATAAAAATAGTACTATTTTTTATAGTATGTAATGTGATTTCTGCATGTTCTACTGATGAAATACAGACTTCAAACAAAGAGGTTTCTGAAAAAGTTAGCGGAATAAATCAGTTTATTGAGGTAACCAGCAAGATTGCCCTAAAGTCAGCTAATGCATACAAAAATTATTATCCAAACACATCAAGAGCTGCCATAAATGAAGATTCTCTTGATGTTTACGCTCAAGAAATTGCAACAAAAACAGAAGATTTTCTTGCAAAGAATTTTATCACAACAGATAGCATTGACAAGGAATATAAAATCCAAACTTTTTCTCTTCTTGGGTTAATTTTAATTGAAGAAGCAGAATATGAGAATCATCCAACTACTAGATCTATTGGTGGGTGCGCAGCATATGCTTTTGGAATAAAAGAACTTGTAAAAGGAGGTTTTACTTCAAGAACAGGCTTAAAAATTGCATTAAAAGCTGTAGGAAAAAGTATAGCAAAACGAGCTATTCCTTACATAGGATGGGGTATAACCCTTGGTGAATTTTCATATTGCATGTATCATAGAGGAGATGTATAAACAATCTTAACATATTATGAAGATTAACGACGACGTAATACAGACCATCATCGAGCAAGCCAAAAAGGACGCTCCCATCGAGAGTTGCGGACTTCTGTTAGGCAAGGATGATGTGGTGACGGAAAGCTACTGGATGGAGAACATCGACCATAGCGAGGAGCATTTTGCCTTTGCTCCGAAAGACCAGTTTGCGGCTCTGAAATACGCCCGAAGCAAGGGCTTGAAGATTCTCGCCAACTGGCACAGTCACCCTGCATCGCCTTCCCGTCCATCGCAGGAAGACCTTCGGCTGGCAAACGATCCCAACATCCGTTATGCCATCCTCTCATTGCTCGACGGAAAGATTCACCTCAATTCATTCAAGGTTCTGAATGGAAAGGTGGTGGATAAGGAAGAACATTATAGTGAAGAGTGAAGAACGAAGAGTGAAAAATTCTATAGTCTCATTCTGATAAACGCTTCACTCCTTCAATATAACTAAATAAGATACAAGAACATGTACAGAATACCTTCTACATTAAATGGAGACTTGGACTATACCCAGTCACTCATCGACCAATTCAAGGCGGGCGAGATTCAGGCAGGTCAGTTGAAGTCGAACCGTGTACCTATGGGCATCTACGAGCAGCGCAAGAACCAGCACTATATGCTCCGACTGCGTTGTGCCGGCGGTCTCGTCACCCCAGAGCAGCTTGCCAAGATTGCCTTTGTGGGTCACCAGCTCTCCACTTCGCATCTCCACGTTACCACCCGACAGGAGATTCAGATTCACAATGTTGATATCGAAGATGCCATTCCGGCTCTGAAGAAACTGGAAAAGGTGGGCATCTCCAGCGCAGGTGGCGGTGGAAACACCGTAAGAAACATGATAGTGGATGACCGGAGCGGACTCACTGCCGATGAGGAATTCGATGTCTATCCATACGTGGAGGAACTCACCTCCCGACTCATCGCCGAGAAAGATTCGTTCACGATGCCTAGAAAATACAAGGTGGCAATAGATACCAGTGTGGCTACAGGCAACTACTCCTACATCGCCGACCTGGGTCTGCAGGCACGCATCAAGGACGGACAGCGAGGATTCAGAGTGCTCATCGCCGGTAGTGCCGCCAGCAACGCCCACACCGGTTGGGAGGTATTCGACTTTCTTCCAGAGAAGGACCTCTATCGTGCAGCCAAGGCATTGAAAAACTGGTTCCATAAATACGGAAACAGAAGAAACCGCCACAAGGCACGCATGAGATACGTGTTCTACAAATACGGAACAGAAGAAGCCAAGCGATTGTATCTCGAAGAGTTTGAGGAACTTAAGAAAGATGGTTCAATCGATTTCGAGGCTCCGGCATTGCCATTGGAACACCATAAGCCCAACTTCCCTCCACTTAAAGCTCCAACCGATTTCGAAACCTGGAAACATCGCTACGCCCATAAGCAGACCAATGCCGAGGACTTGAAAGAGAACCTCTGGTATGCCTACATCCCATTGCGCCACGGCAACAACTCCACGGATTTCTTCGCAGAAGTAGCCGAATACCTGAACAACTATGGCAACGATGTAATCCGCTTCACCAAGAAAGAGCAGATTCAGGTACGAAATATCCCAGAGGAATATCTCACCAACATCTACGCCTTCTTCAAGAAACTGGGCGTCTATCAGATAGATTATCCTGTGGTGGTTACCAACCTCACCTGCTGTACGGGAGCCGATACCTGCCGCCTCGGCATCTGTTTGCCAAAGGGTGCCATCGACGGTATCGCCAAGCAACTTCTCAATAGCAATCTGAACCTCGATGCCATTCCTGACTTTGAACTCCGCATGAACGGCTGTACCAACATCTGTGCATTGGCCACATGGGGCGACTTGGGATTCAGTGGACGTGTGGGACGTGTAGGAGATGATCCATACCCTGCCTATACGGTTTGGTTGCCTGTCAAGGGCAAACATGAGATCGACCTCCAACAGGGTTATATCGCAGCCAAGAAGATTCCTGCCTTTGTAGAAGATTATCTGAGAGATGTCATCCAGGAGCAAGCCAACTATGCTGACTACTACGATTATGTAGCAAAGCGTGGTGCTGGTTTTATCAAGGAATTGATAGCCAAGTACAAGGAGATAGCTCCGTTTACAGAAGAACCGGATACCTTTTATGATTTCGGCGACGACGAAAAGTTCTCGCTCATCAAATATGGTAAAGCAGAATGCTCAGCCGGTCTGTTTGATATCATCGAGATCGACCAGGATACCATCAGGGAGAAACTCGGAGAGATAGACAAGATATTGGGCGATGATAAGTCGCACACAGATCTCACGAATCTCACGGATATTGTAAACGAAGAGGACGCAAAGAAGATAGAGAAACTCCTCCACGACATCGTGTTCTCGGAGAACCGAATGCTGCTCGTTACCCGTGGTCTCGACCCACGCACCGACGAGGATGTATATAATGGATTTGAGAAGGAATTCATCGCTGCCGGCATCATCCCTCAGAAGTTCAAAGTATTGACAGAAAAGGCAAGAAACAACAATTTATTGATAGCAGAGAAGCCATTGATTGATGAACTCGCACAGCTGCTCAATGACCTCTATCAGAACATGGATGATTCATTGCAGTTTAAATTGTCAAGCGATAGTTCTCAGACGGATGCAAAAGATTCCAAGGAAAAGGACAATCAGAAAGAAAAATCCGTGAAATCCGTGTGCGTTTCCGAAAGCAAGAATGCCAATGATAAATCTGTGGAATCTGTGAAATCTGTGGGACAAAAAAACGGAAGCGAGAATGAAGAAAAAGAATCTGCGGAATCTGCAGCCATATCCCCTGATGTAAAGAAAGACTTCCGAGGCGTGATGTGTCCGATGAACTTTGTAAAGACAAAGATTGCTCTCACACCAATGCAGAGTGGACAGATACTGGAGATTCTTCTCGATGATGGTGCACCTATCGAAAACGTTCCAGGCAGCGTGAAAGGCGAAGGCCACACCATACTCTCTACTGAAAAGATAGAAAACTACTGGAAAGTATTGATTAGGAAAAAGTAGAAATTCATTAATCTATGTCAATATGGACTATCTTCCTATAACGATTAAAATCGTCTCCGCCAACATACTCATCGTTGGCGGAGGGAAGGTAGCGACCCACAAGGCTCAGATACTCGCCCGCTTCACCACTCATGCAACGGTTGTAGCCCCAGAGATTACAGAAGAGCTGAAGGCACTACCCTTCCATATCAAAGAGAAAACTTTCGAAGCTGCAGATCTGGATGATGTACAACTCCTCTTTGTATGTACAGGAGATCATGAGTTGAATCACCATATCAAAGAACTTGCAGCAGAACGGCATATTCTGACCAGCGTTTGCGATGACCCAGCTCAATGTGATTTCATATCCCCAGCCATCTATCGCGATGACAACCTCACCATTGCCGTTGGAAGTGACTCCAGGGATGTAAAAAGAAGCATCCGAGTAAGAAACAGAATAAAAGAATTGATAGAAAATGGTACATTACAAATCGATTGACCAAAGCCAGTTCGCTGAAGGAACCGACATCAAGGAGCAGGAGAAAGTCTTCGATGATTTTCTACAAGAATCACTCTTGGAAATAAAGGGAAGTCATATCAACAATCATTCCCCCATTCCTTATATCTTCCTGAAAACGTGCAACCGCAGCGAAATATACTATGGTGAAGGCGAAGTCCCGGATGCGGTAGCGCGCCATCTCTTCCGTGTGGTAACAGGATTGGAATCTGCCATCATTGGAGAAAGAGCTGTTCAGGGACAAGTGAAAGAAGCATATTATACAGCCAAGAACCAGCGCCCATTGACAGCCGAACTCCATCGACTTTTTCAAAGTGCATTGCAGGTAGGCAAGCGGGTACGCAACGAAACAGAGATTTCCCATGGTGCCGTATCACACAGTCTCGCAGCCTTGGAGATTATTGAGGATGGCAATATTGATCCAAAGAATGCCCGAATCACCATCATCGGTGTCAACAAACTGACCGCCGACATTCTGAAGTTCCTCCAGAATAAAGGAGCTAAGATGGTGTTCCTCGCCAACCGCAGCCAGATTAAGGCACATTACCTTGCTGATCCCCTCGGCATCAAGGTATATACATTGGATGAGAAGCAGGAGTTCCTGTCAAAGACAGATATCCTCATCAGCGCTACCTCAGCCCCACATCTCATCATCCGCAAGGAAGATATCCCAGAGCAGAAATCCCTACTCGCTATAGATCTCGCATTCCCTCGTGATATCGATTCACGCCTTAGTGAACTCCCAAACGTTCAGCTCTACAATATCAGAGACGTAGAAAGAAAAGTACGTGAGAACATCGAAGTGAGAGGAGCCGAAGTAGAGAAAGCCGAAGCCATCATCGAAGAAGAAATTCAGGAGATGCAGGAGGCTTTAAAAAGAAGAAAGAAATTTTTAGAAGTGAAGAATGAAGAACAAAGAGTGAAGAATTCAATTGCTTAAAGTCAGTTGTCATCATCTCAAACATCTTTACTTCCTTTTCATTTTATTCATAAACATAACCGACAATTTTAAAGATGAATAAAAAGATTAGAGTCATTGCAAGAGGCAGCCGACTCTCCCGGCTGCAAGTAGAGGAAGTGTTCAAGAACTTCCCGGAACTCGCCTACGAGATTAAATACTTGGAATCTTACGGCGACAAGAACCAGCAGATTTCACTATTAAACGGTGAAGCTCCTGCTGATATTTTCACGAGAGAGCTTGACAATGCCATCCGCCAAGGAGATGCAGACATCGCCATTCATTCAGCGAAAGACTTGCCTTATCCTCTGCCTGAGGACATGGAGGTCATCACCTTATTTCCTGCTTTCGATACGACCGATTCACTCGTTAGCAGAGACCACAAGAAACTGGCAGAACTCCCTGCCGGAAGTATCATTGGAACCAGTAGTCCACTTCGCAAGAAAGGTTTAAACGAATTACGTCATGACCTGACTATCAAAGGGATACGCGGTTGCATTGAAGATAGAGTACAACAGGTAAAAGACGGAAAATATGATGCCGCCATCGTAGCTACTTGTGCATTAAAGCGATTGGGAATGGAGGATGAAATCGCCGAAGTACTCCCTTTCCCAACCCATCCTCTTCAAGGTTTCCTTGCCATCACAGCAAAGAAAGTGAAGAGTGAAGCACAAAGAATGAAGAATCAAAATACAGAAGGTTCTTCTGCTTCTGAGCAAGAAAATTCTTCGCTTCTCACTCTTCGTTCTTCCCATAAGAATCTCTTGAATTCGCAAGGCACCGTATCCTTGGTAGGTTTCGGTCCTGGTGACCCAGAGCTGTTGACCATCAAGGCAGCAAAAGCCATTGAAGTCGCTGACATCATCTTTTATGATGACTTGATAGACGAGACTTATCTCAATGATAAAAAAGCAGAAAAAGTATATGTAGGAAAGAGAGCCGGATATCATCATAAAGAGCAGTCTGAGATCAATCGTCTCCTGCTTGATGCAGCCAGAAAGGGTAAGAACGTAGTTCGCCTGAAAGGAGGAGATCCTATGATATTTGCTCATGGAAGCGAGGAAATCGAATTCTTAGAGAGTAATCTCATTCAAGTAAATGTCATTCCGGGCATTACCACAGCCTCGGCCCTTGCCGCATCCCAGAAGATCAGTCTCACCCATCGCGAATTTTCCTCCAGCGTAGCATTGGTAAGCGGACATACCCCACAGCCAGTCACTCCTGATGCAGAAACTTTGGTGTATTACATGGGTGCCAAACAGTTGCAGGCTATCGCTACCCAACTCATCGACGAAAAGGGTTGGGCTTTCAATACCCCGGTTCTCCTCACCTACAATGTGAGCCGTCAGGACGAACAGACCTTTGAAACTACGCTTTGGGAACTCAGAAACGGAGAGAAAAAAGATCTCCCTACTCCTCTCATCGCCCTCATCGGTAACGTGGCTGGACTGAAGCATCATCAAGCTTCAGACATCAAGCCAACACTCTACACGGGCACATTACCTGATATAGAGAAACGAAATGCTGACTACACATATACCCCGCTGATAGAAATCAATAATAGTTCTATTTTCAGTTTAAAAGATGCATTATATGATGAAGAAAACTATGAGTATTACAAAGGAAAAGGTTTAGCTTGGGATGACGATGATGAAAAGAAGCCGAAATATGTAGTCTTTACAAGTCAACATAGCATATCATCAACAATAGAATGCATACCAGAATTACTCAAGGAGCAAGAAAATTATATATTTATTTCCATTGGGGATACCACGACTGAAGCTTTGCATAATGCAGGCATCAAAGATGTGACACAGGTAGAGGAAGACAATCGCTTCGGAATCATAAAATGGTTCGAAAAAGAGAAAGAGAAATACGATGAAGCCAATGCACGATACGAGGATATTATCTATCCTCATTCCTCATTGTCACCAGAAGACATTCCTCTGGCATTGCAAGAATTAGGATTTAGCGTAAAGAGCTTCGTCGCTTACAAAAACGTGATGCCGGAGCATCCTCGCCTTGTGAATCTCAATCACTTCAAGCGGATTGTCTTCACATCGCCTTCCACTATCGACAACTTCATCGAACTGTATGGTAAATTGCCAGAGAATACTGAGTTCATCACCCGTGGTCCTATCACTCAGAAACATCTGGAAGAAGTATTGGAAGCGAAGAACAAGAGAAAGTGAAGAACAAGAGTAATAGAAAGTGAAGAACGAAAAGCAATAGAAAGTGAAGAACGAAGAGTGAAGAATTCAAGTGTTTGAAGGGCGCAGCCTAATTTCTCATTTATCATTTGTCATTTCTCATTTTCTTGTCTTTCTCATTCTTTAATCTTTCTCATTTTTTAATCTTTCTCATTTTTAATTTAACATTATAATAAAACCGACATAGATTATGAAAAGATTTAGAGATTTTAGAAAAGACCAGGCTACTCGCGACAAGTATGCCGACGTCTCATTGAGTGCCGCAGACTTCATCTACCCTTACTTCGTAGTAGAGGGAGAGAACCAAAAGGAAGAGATTTCCACCATGCCGGGCGTCTATCGCTTCAGTATAGATACTCTTCTCAAGGATATCAAAGAAATCAAGAACCTCGGCATCAACAAGGTTCTTCTTTTCGGAGTGATTCCTGATGAACAGAAAGATGAGCGAGGCAGTGCTGCCTATGCCGATGATGCACTCATTGCCCGTGCCGTGAAAGCCATCAAGGCTGAGTTTGGCAAGGACATCATCGTCTTCACCGACGTCTGCCTCTGCGAATATACCAATCACGGACATTGCGGTCTTCTTCATCATCACGATGTAGATAATGATTCCACTCTCCCATTACTTGCTGAAGAAGCTTATGTTCATGCCAAGGCTGGCGCTGATTTCGTAGCCCCATCAGCCATGATGGACGGACAGGTGGAAGCCATCAAGAAGAGGCTTAAAGAAGGAGGTCTCGACAAACAGTGTAAGGTTCTCGCATACTCTGCCAAATACGCCTCAGCCTTCTATGGTCCATTCCGTGATGCAGCAGATTCTGCCCCAAGCTTTGGAGACAGAAAGAGTTATCAGATGGACTTCCGCACCCACGATCAGGGTCTTGAAGAGATTGCAGCCGACATAGAGGAAGGGGCAGACTGGACGATGGTAAAACCAGCGATGCCTTATCTCGACATGATTGCCAGAGGTGTAGAGAAGTTCCCAAACATCCCGATGGTAGCTTATCAGGTGAGCGGAGAATACTCCATGCTCAAGGCTGCAGCCAAACTCGGTTATCTGGACGAGAGCCGCGTGGCATTCGAGAGCCTCATCGCCATCAAGCGAGCTGGCGCACAATACATTATCACTTATTATGCCAAGGAAATCATCGAAAAGGCAGAAGAGTGGAATATCAAAATAGGTTAAGAGCAATTTCCATTCAGTAAATACAAAACATTTAACACTAAACATTACTGAAATATGAACGAAAGAATCAAATCAGCCGCCGCTTTCGAGCAGGCAAAACAGATAATTCCTGGTGGAGTCAACTCGCCAGTGAGAGCATTGAAGAGTGTGGGAACTACCCCACTCTTCATCCGTGACGCCAAAGGTCCCTACATCTACGATATTGATGACAACAAGTTTATCGACTTCTGTATGTCATGGGGCGTATTCATCTTGGGTCATAATAATGATAAGGTAAGCAAGGCTGCATCCGATGCCATCTTCCACGGAAGCAGTTTCGGAATCCCGACTCTTGCAGAAACCACCTTGGCAGAGAAGGTAAGAGAGTCATTTCCTTCTATGGAGCGACTTCGCTTCGTCAACAGCGGAACCGAGGCAACGATGTCAGCCATCCGTGTGGCACGTGGTTTTACCGGACGAGATATTCTCGTGAAGTTCGAAGGATGCTATCATGGTCATGCCGACCATCTTCTGGTAAGTGCCGGTTCTGCAGTAGCCAAGCTGAACAATGCTTCGTCTGCCGGAGTTCCAGCTGGTTTCACTCAATATACCGTGGTATTACCTTATAATGATACCGAGGCATTAGAGAAATACTTTGCAGAAAACGGAGACAAAGTGGCAGCCCTCATCATTGAGCCTGTAGCCTGCAACATGGGTGTGGTTCCTCCTACCCATGAGTTTATTGAAGCAACCCGCAAGGTAACCCAAGAGCATGGAGCCATCCTGATATTCGATGAAGTCATCACCGGTTTCCGTCTTTCATACGGCGGAGCACAGAAGCGATTCGGAATCACACCAGATATGACAACAGTTGGTAAAATAGTAGGTGGCGGATTCCCTGCCGCAGCCTTCGGAGGTAGAGCGGATATCATGAGCGTATTAGCCCCAGAGGGTCCTGTTTATCAGGCAGGTACTTTGAGTGGAAATCCTGTGGCAATGGCAGCCGGTTATGAAACTTTGAAGCAGTTGGGCGAACCGGGCGTTTATGAACTCTTAGAAGAACGCAGCAATCGTTTCCTCTCCCGTCTTGAGAAGATAGTAGAAGGCAAGGGCATCCAGGTGAACCACGTGGGCACGATGTTCACGATGTTCTTCAACGACCAGCCTGTCCGCAATTTCCAAGATACCAAGAAGAGTGATCAGGAACGTTTCGCACGTTATTTCCGCAATATGCTGGACCGTGGCATCTACGTAAGTCCATCCCAGTTTGAGGGCAACTTCATCTCCCTCTGCCACACCGATGAGATTCTCGACTATGTATTGAAGTCAATAGAAGAAAGTATAGAATAGAAAAGATTTGTATAACAAGAAAGTAAAGTCACAATACTCAGCACCATCTGCCGGGTATTGTGACTTTTTTTCAGAAACACCCCCCAAGCCCAATAAAGAGCAAAAGCCTTGATTATAAGATGCTTTTAAAAACTTTTCTCCGTTTTATTTCTTGAGGATTCTAAATCCGAATTTATATTATTTCTTGGCCTGCAAACTGCTTATTTGCTCTTTACTCAAACCTGTAACTTGCATGATTTGACTTACTGGCATACCTAATGCAAGGAGATTCTTTGCAACAGCAAGATTAGTAGAAAGTTTTCCTTGCTCTATTCCTTGCTCTATTCCTTGCTCTATTCCTTGCTTAATCCCCTTCTCATTTCCTTCCAGCCAGG
>ERZ1026882.157-NODE-157-length-50655-cov-43.753379_pt1 | contig 50655 bp, 59 predicted proteins | sample MGYA00380171_ERZ1026882 | MGnify/ENA primary metagenome ERZ1026882 (study PRJEB33269, sample SAMEA4719807) | human gut metagenome | biome: human-associated habitat; feature: organic feature; material: feces | place: Cameroon | collected 2013-10 ...
GGCAATTCATCCCTCACCTGAAGGAAAGGGTCTTCTTGCCGTGGTATAATAAAAAGTTTTTTCAAAAATAAAAAAGGAAGCCCATAATTATTGGTCTTCCTTTTTTATATGTGTTTTTTAGAAAATTCTAAACAAAAACTGGACGAACCGAGAGCCCAGCCACGCGATTGTCTTCGACCAGTACAGTTCCACTTTCCATGAAGACCAAGCACTGGGTGCTGCCCTCGTCACCCGACGAAAGGGCGCAAGACCAAATGCTACCGTACTCCCCAGACCTTTTGTTTGACTCGAACAATGTATTTAGGTATACGTTTAGAATCCGCTTCGATAAGCCTATCAAAGTCTTCCTGATAATCAGGGGTAATGATTCCCTGATCCATATAATAGACTCCGTGAAGTCTATATATCATAGTACCCTCTTTTAATACCTGCCCCCCCTTTAGTGGAATATCTTTAATAATTTGAAAATTAGCGTCTGTTTTCATCATTAATAATTATTTCTCCTTTAACTTTTATTCTTAAGCCTAACCCGTGATCCTGGAGAATTTCCATAGAGGTTATTGTGCCAGAAATATTATAAAGAGTAAGTCCTTTCTGTAAGACATCATCTGGGGCATCGGTATAGCTAATACCGCATTTGATATTATTGCCATCAGCATTGCTTTTTCCCATCAATGAGTAGAAACGGTTAAGGACATTGAGAGGGTCATTAAGATCGCTTGGCTCATTTCTCAAGTGCGGCGGTTTATTGAAAATGATGTCAAACTCTAAGTCAACCGAGTTGTTTTGGTGGATTACAAACTTGGTTAGTCTAAGATCTTTCTCATAAGGAAGCCAAGGATTATACAGCACAAAATGCTGAATCAATGGTTTATAATCATCATCAGTGATTTCATCAATCTTCATATCGTCAAGGCTGACATCTACTTTAATCTCATCAAGGGTACTTGCATTCTTAATTTCCCCCCTAATTTTGTCGGCGCATTCTTTAATTAACTTTTGTATTTTATCTTCGGTTATTGGAAAAAGTTCTATTTTTTCTGGATCGGTGGCACAAATATTTGATTCATTTTCCTTTGGCAAATCAATTGCCCCATCATATGGAGGGTTGCCTAAATCGCTTCTGAATCTAAAATCTGCTGATTCAGATAAATCCTTAACCTCAATATTCCTTGGTTGTTTTTTATCTTGGAATGATCGGTTCATCATCCGGATAAGTTGTCTTTCATCTCTTGTCATAAGCAAAATATATTTTCCATTATTATAGTTATTTTTCTGGCTAAAGGAAATATTTTCTCAATGTTTTTGTGCAATTATCAACAGGGATTAAATCATATGTGCAATCGTCTTTCAACCAAATTATTTTCCTGTCCAGAATCTTCAATCCAATATCTTCCAATGGAATTTGATAACAATTTAATTGGATTGTATATGCCCCGAATGGCTCGTCATATAGATTATTGAACGGATAAAGCATCATCTTGCCTCGGGAACGTGAAAATTCCTTATATATTTCCCTATTTGTCTTCCAATCCCTGATGCAAAGCCCGCTTTTATCCGGGTCTGTAGGATGCTTGTAATAAAGCAGCAAGTCAAAAGTTCCCGCATAGTTTTCCCTAAATGGCGGTAAATCCAGATTAACATTTGTATATACCCTAGTCTCGGGCAATACCACATATACGTTATCAGGCAAATCATTCCAGAAAGCCAGCGCAGCTTCCTCCTTAGGTCTTGTTGGTATCAACCAGTTTTTTTCTTTGTTATATGCGTATTTTTTGTCATCGGTAATATTTTCAGGAAACCCCATATGGATCCACGCCATAGACTCTCCATAACTATGGACTTGCGTTCCGGTGGTTGTGGCTTTCTGGTTAGTGAAAAGCCATTGATCTTTCCAATATTCAGGAGTTTTGCCGTTTTTTAATGCATACGCCTCGGCTTTGGCATCAGTATCGAACTCTTCCTCAAAACGGGCTGCAATTGATGATACAGAGGCATATTCCTGTCCGTTACGGAAATATTTATGACCTTCCTCAATGAATTCCAAATCATTGAATGAGTCAAGAATCTTCTTGCGGATTTGTGTAACTTCCTCTGGTTCTCCCTCGGCTTTGATGTAATATTTGCTTTCGTCTCTAAGTGGCATATTGCTAAAATTTTGAATATAATTATTATACGAAACAAATATAGGGATTATTATTTGGAAATCAAAATTTGCCAATCCAGATTATTATCGGTATTTTTACAAAAAAAGAAGGGGAAAAAAAAGACCGGATAGTATCACTGACTAATCCGGTTTCTTTCTATATTAATTGTTTGAACTCTTTCTCGCTCATAACAATCGGTGGTTCTATTCCTTTTTGCATTAATATTTGGTCAACTTCATCAAATGATAATATCTTATCTACTTTCATCGCTCCGGCGATAATCCATGGAACTGTTGCCGGATTAGGATTGGTACGGTATCTATAGGAGCCGTTTTTAGGTATTTTGGGTAAGCCAGCGTAAGAATGACGAAAATTTCCGTTTTTAGAATAGCCATAACTCATTGCCTCGTCTTGATAATCCACATCATTTGAATATTCTACTCGTGCCCAAACTAAATTATCTGGCCAGACTTTTTTCCCATTATATGTTTTCTTTCTCAAAAATTGTTCGGCATAAGGAATCTCACCCAAATGCCATCCGGGTCTGAATGCCAGATTTCCTAAAGATCTTCCTCTTGTACCGGCTCCGCCTGACGCCACCTGTGGTCTATGATCCTTTAGAGTATATCCTACAATATTTGGCGAGGACGCAGGAAGCCATACTCCGATAGGTGTTTCCTGAGCATTGTCATTAGCGATAACGGGAGGATATAATTTACCGTTTTTCAAATAAAAAACCTTATAACCGATGCCAATGTTTTTAGGGATAAAGAATTCACCTTCTTGATATTTCTGATCTTTGGAAGAAACAGCAAATCCTTGTGCTTCGGCGTCTTCCGGGCTGATCAATCCCGAAGCCTCATTCAATATCCTATAAACAGATTCTTTTATAATGTTCCGAAGTTTTGATTCGCTTACCCGAATTATTCCATTATTCATAATAACATTTTGTGACTTAAGCAACTAAATAATAAAAAGAATGATCCAGTCTAAAATTGAAACTATGTGGGTGCATGCACAACCATATATGCTAGTAATCACATCTTTCCATTCCACAATCGGATCAAGTTTTTTCTCTTTGTATATACCTAAAAGGATAACCAATATAGTCCCTATAAAAGGAGTGATTAAAATAATCCAAGAAAATTTTACAATTAATCCCGATAGGAGTATATCGATGAATAAAGTGGTCAATGTGGAAATCATTCCTCCAATGCCAAAATGCGCCACCTTGTCCATCCCTCCGAACAGTTTGGCTATTTTTTCTGAAATTGCCATAATCTCTACCTCTCAAATAAATGATAAATCCAAGTGAAGAACTTATTTGATTCCGGCATTTGAGAACTGATGAAGAATAATACAAACAGAACCAAAATCAAGCATCCGGTTAGGGCAAACATTAGTTCCACTGATGCTCCAAAGCCAAAAATACCTATAACCAACATCAACATAATAGTAATTACCCAGATAATCGCTTTCATAATGAAAAATATTGTTTATTAATAAATAGTTAGTACTAATCAAAAGTGATTTCTTTATCAGTCAACTGTTCAATAGATTGTATAATTCTTTTATCAAGCCATGAATTTCTTGTGTCTTTTGGCTTGGTAGTAACCATAATCCTGATGGCATCTTCGCCACCAACAACAATACATAATTGCTTGGCTCTTGTTACTGCGGTATAAAACAACTGCTTCTGGAGCATTATGTAGTGACTGCGCGTTGCGACAATAACGACCGCTGGATATTCCGAGCCCTGACTTTTATGCACTGTGGTTGCATAAGCCAATTCAAGTTCATCAATGTTTGCCTTGTCATAAACAGTATCTTCATTTTCTCCGAAAAACCTTACCGATATAGTACCCTCCTCTATTGAGAGTTTTTTAACAATACCAATATCACCATTATAAACTCCCAGCTCATAATTGTTTTTATTTTGCATGACCCTATCTCCAATTTTCAATTTGAAAAATGAATTTGCGATTGCCTTGCTCTCTGGATTGATTTTTTCCTGCAATGCAATATTCAACTGAGTGGATCCTAAAATGTCACTGGACTTCCTCATAGGGGTCAGAACCTGTATATCCGACAAAGGAATATTGAATTTTTGCGGGATCGCCTCCGTAACCAACCGGATTATTTGTTCTCTTATCCTGTCATTATCCCCTATTTTAAAAAAATAAAAATCTGAACCGGCGGGATTAGATAAATCTGGCATTTTACCGTCATTGATCGCATGGGCGTTAAGAATGATTTTGCTTTCATTACCCTGCCTATAGATTTTTGTCAGTTTAGCCACTGGTATTTTTCCGCAATCAATAATGTCTTTCAACACTGTTCCGCATCCTATTGATGGCAATTGATCCACATCCCCGACCATAATCAGTTTCATCCTTAACGGAATCGCTTTCATCAAGCTATTCATCAAATTAAGGTTAATCATAGAACATTCATCAAGAATCAACACATCACCGTCCAATGGATTCTTGTCATTCATTGTGAATTCCCCGTCTTTCCATTTCAGTAGTCTGTGTATTGTTTTGGCAGCCATATTGGTCGCCTCACTCATCCTTTTCGCAGCCCGACCAGTAGGAGCAGCAAGATAGACTTTGAAAGAATGTTTAGTGAAAATAGATAATAAACCCTTTAATATTGTTGTCTTACCCACTCCAGGACCTCCTGTAATCACTGTCATTTTTGATTTCAATGACAATTCAATGGCATTCAATTGTTCTGGCGAATATTCAACGCCATTTGTATCAATATCGTTTATACTCAAAGAATTGTCAAACATATCATTAATTCCTTTTTGAGCAATCATCATAGCAACAGAGGATTCAATCTTATACATATACGGAAGATATATCTTCCCCTCATCGTATTTCAACTCCCCGTTCTCTGTCAATACCCTCAATTGCTCCTTCACCAAATCCGGATGTATATTCAATATATCCGGAGACGATGCCCGTTTTACCAAATCATCAAACAATATATATGTATCCCTATCATTAACTCCTTCCGTCAGCACATAGTTCAATCCCATAGAAATACGCTTCTCACCATATCTGTCAGTGCCCAATTTAAGGGCAATTTCATCTGCTTTCTTGAATCCCACGCCATCAATATCCTCAGCCAAACGGTAAGGATCTGTTGTTATGATGGTCTGGGTCTGATCTTGATATTGCCTGTATATTTTTCCGGCAAGGTTATCGGTCAGCCCATAGGATTTAAGAAATACAAGGGTTTCCCTCATATCCCTGTGTTTTGATACCTGGGCTATTATTGAATCCAGTTTTTTCCTGCTGATCCCCTTGATCTCCAGAAGTCGATCCGGATTATTATCGAGGATGTCGAAGGTTTTGTCTCCAAATTTATTGACTATTTTTATAGCCATCGCCGGTCCTATCCCTTTGATAAAACCAGATGATAAGTATTGTATAAGACCCTCGTTAGTATCAGGAATCGTCTCTTCTATTTTTGAAGCCTTGAATTCTTGACCATATACCTTATCTTTGAACCACATGCCCTCAGCGGCGAATGTCATGGTTCTTTTCGCCCCCATAAAGTTACCTATCATAATAAATTGACCTTTTATGCCTTTGGCTGACACCGAGGCGATAAGGTAACCGTTTTCCTCTTTATAGAAACGGATGGACTCTATTTTCCCTTCAATCTTTTCCAATACTCTGAAATTTTTAATGTTAATGCCAAGGAGCCCCCTCCTTCAGGTGGGGGTAGTTCACTAAATTAGTGATGGCAAAGATAACACTATTTTCAAGTATTTCCAAATTTAAGATATTTATAAGAAAAAATAAAATGAGTTTACAAAAAGATATCTTGGATTATGTCTGTGATTTGCATGGCTATCTTATCAGACTGAAAGAAATTCATTGGTCTACCAATAATAATGCGGAGCATCTTTTATGCGATGAGTTAATGGATGATATTCGTGATAGCGAAGATAAATTCATGGAGTCAGCCATGGGCTTATATGATTCGAAGATCAAAGTCGGAGAGTTAAAGCCTTATCTGCCGAATGCTACCGAATTAAAGTCTATGCTCAATGAAATGAAAATTGAAACTGTCGCCATACGCAGCAAATTAACCAAACCGGAAGAGTCCGGATTAGTTACAGTATTGGATGACATCCTTTTATTTATAGGAAAATATCTTTATAGGGCTACTCAAAAATAAGGAAAATAAAATTAGAATAGCATGAAATACATAAAGAAGTTCCCACAACATTCTGATTATCAGGTGTTTATCTCAGGGGGGGGGGAGGTGGGTTTACCCAATGTCTCCTATTGCGAAAATGAAAACGAGGTGCATTATAACCCAATACAATCAAATAATGAAATTTGGTATACTTCATCTAATGGAAAGATTGTTACGCTATCTTCTGGTTCGACCACTCCATTCTTTGATGCCGATGGAAATCATATCCCTATACTATTTAATACCTATAAGAATGGAAAAGGTATTATAAAACTTGAAAAAGATTGTTATCAACTTGGACGTAATGCATTTAGTAGTTCACAGTTGACCAATATAACAATGCCAAACTCGGTTACCTGGATTGGAGCTTCTGCATTTGCTCGGTGTGCCTCATTAACCAGTATAACGATACCTAATTCGGTTACCTCTATTGGAAATTATGCATTCTATAATTGTAAAAAATTATCAAATATAACCGTCCAGCCAGAGACCCCTCCGGCATTAGGCTACACGATTTTCGACGGCATTGCCGCCAATGCTGTGATTTATGTTCCATCTGGTTCAGTTGATGCTTATAAAACCGATGGTAATTGGTCAACTTATGCTGGCAAAATTCAGGCAATTCCAGATTAGTTAATTAATAGAATATAACCAAAAGGTCTCCCTTTTAGCAAGGAGACCTTTTTCTTTTTTCAATAAAAGCAAATAACTGCCAGAAATGTACCTAAAAGAACGCCAAAACACATATATAGCAAGTAATCAACTAATTGCTTCCGCTCTTTCCCTTGCATACTCCGGAATACATTTATCGCAATAAGGTGATGCCCAATCTCTCCAGTCCGTCATCCACACTGCTTTCGCACCACACTCTATGCAAGTAGCAATTGATTTATCAGCATATTTATCAATCACCTTTTCTAATTCATCAAACGTCCAATTGCTATACCATTGTAGTTCTCCATACTTTTCCTTGATATCCATTATGCGATAGGCATGCAATATTTTTTTTCCGCCTTTTTTTAACAAGGTTTTCTTTATATCCTCACACATTTCAGTTCCGAACGCTTTTCTCCATCCCATAGGCATATGATCAAGCTCTGTATAGGTCGGAATACAATGGAATAATTGCAGTATATTATCATGATACCATTTAACTATTTGATAAACGTAGTATGCCCATATGGAGGTCCAACAACTACATAATCTTCCTGTTTGTTTGAAAAAGTATTTTTTCTTCAAAAGATCTTCAAGGTTGCCGCTATATTTGCACACAAAATATTTTTGATGCAAATTACCCAGCCATTCATTGATTTTCCAATTGTTATAATGAAGATTTGTGAATCTGTTTCTCGGATAAAGAAATGGAAATCTAAGGCAAAGAATTATAGAACTAACTGTTCTTTTTATTTTTTTCAACATATTCAATTATTGATTTGTATAACCTTAATTTGCATGATAACATAACCATCCTTGCAATAGTCCGGATCATCCAAGATGTATTTGACCTCGCAAATAATTTTTCTTCCAGTATACTCTCCTCCTGCCCACTCGCGAAGATTCAAGATATCTCCTACCTTGAAGTCTCGGTCATTAAACCGTACTTCAAAGCGTTTTCCATTACTTTCTATCTCCCTGTAATATTTGGGACTGATCTTCAAATCATGATGTGCTGTTGACATAATATTAACTGTTTTTTTCTTTGATTTTATTATTACTTTTTTTCTACGTCGTAAAGATAGTAAAAAATTCTATACTTTCAATGACTTCTTTAAGAAATGATATTTCCTTTCGTATCTATACGATACTGTTTGCCGTTCAATTTAACTTTGGCATATCCATCATAAAAAATACCAGCATCATCAAACCATTGGTTCGGAGATAATAATTTTCCTTGGGTATCTATGAAATTATATTTATTGCTTAATCTAATTTCAGCATATCCATTATAAAAATAGTCAACACCATCAAACCATTGGTTCGGAGATAATAATTTTCCTTGGGTATCTATGAAATTATATTTATTGCTTAATATAACTACAGCATATCCATTAAAAAAAATACCAGCATTATCAAACCACTGGTTCGGGGATACCAACTTTCCTTGGGTATCTATAAAATTCCATTTTTTATTTAATTTAACCTTGGCATAGCCGTTGATAAACTCATCAATAAAATCAAACCATTGGTTCGGAGATAATAATTTTCCTTGGGTATCTATATAACTCCATTTATTGTTTAATCCGACTTTGGCATAACCATTAGAAAACGTATCAACATAATCATATCTCAACAAGAATCCAAACACCATGTTGATTTTGGAATAGAACTCAGTAATGCCGGTGGATAACCCGACGGTATTTAGACGTACCGAGTTATCGTTGGAATCCATAAATTGCATTGTCTCAAAATGAAACTGAAACTTTGCGTTATCAGACTTCCGGAGGTTGATATACAACGAACCCTGTTTGCTGTACATGTTATAGTAGTAAGGATTCTCGGATGCGGTGCACCAGTGGGTGCCTTCACCACCACGTCTCGATGCTTCGTGGCTGTGCGGCACATACACCACCCATGTGCCGTCTTCATACACTTTCTCTAAATTGGACTTGGCGTTCGACTGCTTCCTGACAGGTTTGAAATCATCAGAAAGATCCTTTACCCAGTCAATCAGTTCCCCCAGGCTACCGCAGCCCTTAATGTCGGGCAGCTGCGATCTGTTCTTATCATAGGTTACAAGTGCGGAATTTAATTCAGGGATGTCTCCCAACTTGATAGACCCGTTGGCATACATATTGGCTATCCATACTCCATATCTTCCCGCAAATGAGCCATGGCTGTTTTGTACCGATGTCGGATCGGACATAAGGAGACGGGTCAACGATTCATTGTCAATGGTAGGGTATTTCCTATGAAAGGCATTTATTATTTTATGAATTTCCATATTACTTTTTTTTTCTACGCCGTAAAAATAGTAAAAAATCTTATACATTCAATGACTTTTTTAAGAAAATCTATGATGTCTACATTCAGCGCAACAAAATGTCTCTTGGGTTGGGACGGTTCTCATCCTCAATACAGCCACATAGAATCTCGCAAAAATTCAGATTTTTTTCTTTTTTTGTGACTGAAATTCAAATTTTTATTTTTTTTATATTATTTGCAAATACGCAAAAATAATCTGTTTATTCCAAATTATTTCAACAAAATTTTAGCAAATAGTTTAACCACATCTACATTGACACTGTTTCCGAATTGTTTATATGCCTCGGTATCATTTTTGCTTATCTTGAACGTATCAGGAAAACTTTGCAGTCTTGCGCATTCCCTCGGTGTAATATATCTTTTTCTCTTTCCTATTATCGAAGTTTGATTAATCGCAACCAATGCGGGAAAATAATCATTCCTCTTAATCCTAATGCCGGATGGTCTGAATTGAATAAGTTGACTCCAGATATCCGGATTATCCATGTTACCGGCTTGCCATTCTAACTTTGCTTTTGCCCCGAAAAACAACGGATTATTTTTAGCTTTGGCTATCCATCCATCTATAAATACTTTGTTTTCTACATACAAATCAATATTCTTACTGATGATATCCTTTTTCCATTTCGGATATGCATTGTCAACAAAAATCAAATTATCAAAGCATTCAGTCCAAACAGGAAAAGACGGTAAGGTATCAGATTTGATATTTTTGATGAACTCGTTCCACAAGTCTAACAATCCAATTTGTTCATTTGATAATCTATACTTATCAATATTATCTATCTCGGAATCATCCTGCAATATCGAATCAATCGGGCATGGTTCTATATTGGATTTGTCAAAATCAAAGTCTATTGTTTTATTGATGTCATTCCTGACGCATAATATAAAACATCTTTCCCTATGCTGTGGAATCTTGATGTAATGAGGGCTGAATATAATTGGATAATCGGGCGTGTTATATCCTGCTTCTACAATTGAATTATATATTGTTTTCCACGTATTGCCATGATCATGACCAACCAGATTCCTCACGTTCTCCAGTAGCATATATTTAGGCTTTGTACTTTTAGCAATCTTCATTATCTCAAAGAACAATGTACCCTTGGTAGGATCTTCAAATCCAAGTCTTTTCCCGGCTTTGGAGAATGCCTGACAAGGAAATCCGGCACATAATATATCATAATCCGGTATATCTTCTGGATTGACCTTTGTAATATCATTATCCGGCATTAGTTCGTAATTCTCGTAATATACTTCACGGCAATTCCGATCAATATCACAGGCATATACGCATTCCCCACCAAGGTCACTCAACGCCTGATGGAATCCACCGATGCCGCAAAATAAGTCTATATATTTGAGTTTATTTTCCATTGTATCGCATCAATTTAGTGTTAACATATATTCTACTACTTTGGCTCTTCGTATTGAAAAAACCACATTTTTTATAAAAATCCGTAGCTTCCGGCGTGCTTTCAACCTCTATTTTCTTATACTTATTCTTCAAATATTCAATAAGTTTCGTGCCATATCCTTGATTTCGATATTTCTCATTAATTAATAATATATCAAGAAAAAACTCACTATGTGATTCCATTCCGCATATTCCGCCGATAAACCTCCTTCCAATCCAGAATTCAATAAAGGTATTATTGATATTGTTATCGATAGCAAAACAGTAATCGATTATTCTAACGGCAGTCGCAGTCAGATTTTCTTCATTATCAACAATCCGGATATTCAAATCCAAATATTTTTCTTTTTTTATCTTATTAGGCATTTCTCTTTTTGATATCATCAATCATCATCTGAAAATCATTATAAACCGGTGCAAAATATTCAAAATCATCCGGCAATCTCTCATAAGTCAAATAGAAAATCTGAATGCCTTCATCTAGGCATTTCTGATATTTTCTTTTGTCTCTTTCCTGTATCTTTGCAAATCCTTCTTCTCCGCCGAATCGTTCGATAGGTGTGAAATGTTGGGCACCATGGTATTCCACAGCGGCGTTATAATCCGGAAGATAGAAATCCAATGACAATGATGATGTCCTACCATGCAGGAATTTCGGTCTATATTGGCATACAACAGTATCAAATACCACTCTTAACTGGTTTTCAACCTTTTGCTCAGTTATGCCGAATTGCATTCCACATTTAGGGCAACCTCTTCCATTAAGGTGATCACAAGGAATCTGTTTGAAGTCTCCATGCTCTGGACAACCAATAATAACCGGAATATGTGTGCCTTTGTAATCCACTTTTGAATAGTCATATCGGTCACCGTGGACCTCTTTGGCATCAGCAATGAACTGATCAATGGTTTTCAAATTCATTACTTTGCGTTTGTCCTCAAAACATTGCGGGCAACCGTGTTTTTGATTAATATGCCAACTACCTACTTGTTCAAATTCTCCATGAATTGGGCAAATAATCTTAACTTTATCGCTTATACATGTATATCCATCTGCTAAATATTGATATTTGTCTCCATGAACTTCTCGGGCTTTTTCAACAAACTTATCAAATGGCATTTTATAGGATTCTCGTTGACATTTCGGGCATCCAGTTCTTGTTAAGTGACTATATGGAGTTTGCCAGAACTCGCCATGCTCAGGACAAATTATGCATATTTTCGTTTCAGTATTTTTATAATCTACTTTTGAATAGTCATACTTATCTCCATGAACCTTTCGCGCCCTTTCAATAAATTCTTCAGTAGTCAAAGACCCATCACTATTGCTTCCTCTTACTCTATAGCATTTTGGGCATCCATTCTTATCGCTAATATGCATGTGAGGCGTTTGCCAAAATTCCCCATGTTCCGGGCATATTATACAAATCTTGTCCTCTGTTGTTTTGTATTCTACCTTGGAGTAGTCGTATTTGTCACCATGTATATCTTTGGCTTTTTGTATAAAGGTTTCTTTTGTCATCCTGCGCCTGTCAGCAGCGCATTTTGCGCATCCATTCCCTCTTAAATGTAGGTAAGGAGATTGCCAGAATTCACCGTGTTTCGGGCAAATAATGCAAACCTTTTCGGTTTGGTTAACATAGTTAACCTTAGAATAATCGTATTTATCTCCATGCACTTCATGTACTTTTTCTAAAAACCATTCTTGTGTATATGCCATATTGTTAATATATGTTTATATTGCAAATATAATGTTAAATTTTCAATTATGCAAATTATTTTGTATAAACTATTTATAATTAATTAATCAATATTTTTGATTATGGTTGACTATAATTATTTACAGCAAGAATATGTCAAATGTTATAAGGATAAATCAAGAACATATATGATTGAGCATTATCTTAGAACATATGATGAGACCCAAAAAAAAGAAGTGCCATTTTGCTTATTTCCTCGCCAAAAGGATTTAATTGTTGAATTAGGAAAAGGTTCTAATGTTGTAACGACTAAACCGCGTCAAGCTGGAATAACTACAACTTGTGCAGCATACATGGCTTGCGAAATGGTTTTTGCAGATCCCGATGCCCCACAAGTTGTTTTATGTATAGGAAACACTTTGGATTTAGCACAATTGTTTTTATATAAAGTTAGAGATTTCTTACTCCAATTCCCATTATGGTTGTGGGCTGATCTGCATTTTGATGATAGCATTGATTTATCATTACCTCCGGCAAACAAAAATCTAATTTTTACTGTTTGCAATTCAAAAGAATTAAGGCTTAAAAATGGATGCCGAGTTATCGCAAGGTCCTCAGGACCAAATGCTTCGAGAGGATGCTCTGGGGTTAGTCGGCTGCTCTTCGATGAAGCCAGTTTTATTGAAAATGGGCAGGATGTGTACACAAGCGCCTTACCTACTGTATCAACCGGTGGACAAATAATCATGGTATCTACCCCCAATGGTAAAGACCAGCTTTATTACGAAACCTGTCGCAGGGCAAAACTTAAAGGAACCGCCGACTGGAACAATTTCGAATTGGTCGAGATGAAATGGTATCAAGATCCCCGTTATAACAAACACCTTGAATGGACCCGAAAAAACGAGGCTACAGGCGAAGTTGAGGTTATAACGGAGCAATGCCTTGATGACAAGGGAAACGTGCGTTACGAGCCCGAAAAATGGGCAAAACTGGACGCGGACGGATGGAAGCCACGCTCGCCTTGGTATATCAAGATGTGTCGCCAGTTCAATAATGATTCCCAGAAGATAGCCCAAGAGTTGGACGTATCCTTTTTGGGGTCTGCGTCGAATGTTGTGGAACCAGAATTCATTGAGATGCAGAAGAACCTCAACCAGAGGGAGCCTATAGGCACAGACCCTATGGAGGAGAACACATGGATATGGAAACCTCCTATGGAGGGGCACCGATATTTGATGAGCATTGACGCATCAAGAGGAGATGCCGCAGATAGAACCGCATTGGAGATAATCGATATGGATGGGATTGATGAGAAAACCGGGGAAACCATCATGGAGCAGGTATTGGAATATCATGGAAAAAAAACCGGTGATGTTGTCGGAGAGATGGCATATATGTACGGAAGGCAATATGGCAATGCTTTTTGTGTGGTCGATTGTGTAGGGGGCACGGGAGACGCTTGTATATTGACATTAAGGAATTTGGGATACAAGAATTTGTATTATGATGACCCTGACATGAAGAATTACATGATTCAGAGGGAGGTATCATCATTGAGGGCTGACGTTGATGGAAGACTGCCCGGATTCCACACCAATGCGGTGAGATACCAGATGTTGACATCATTCGCAAATCTGGTCAAAACCAATCAATTCAAGATAAGATCGAAAAGGGTCTTGGCTGAATTGGATACCTGGATATATAAGGGAAAAGAGGGTAGGATTGACCATCAGGACGGGGCACATGATGACACGTTGACCTGTTTGGCTATGGGTTTATGGGTGATGAACACCAATCTGAAGAAGATAGAGGCTAACAAGAACAGGGATATTATGATGATGAAGGCATGGGTAACCGCCAATAATCCGGAATCAAAATACAATTCCCAGATAATAGTTACCAAGGACTACAATGAAAGGAAAAAGAACTACCCTCTTCCGTTTTTTTCCACAAGAAATGTCCCTCAAAAACGGATGAGTGTATTTGATGATTATTCCTGGTTGTTTTGATAATCCAAATTGATTTTCTTAACTATTTATTAGCAAATTATTAGAATAATGTTTGATTTAGATAGCATAAATGATTTCAATACAATATCCGAAGTTGAGAAGTACAGAAAATCTATTAACGAGGCTTGTGACAAACGTGTTGAATATATTAATTCTTGCCTGAAAGCGTTTGATTTGGGAAACAAGTCATTTGGTTTCCTCAAGGAATGCTTTGAGGCAATGTCGGAGGAACTTTATAAATCAAAAGCCGGAAAGAACCTTATAGGAAGATATATTTCTACTATAAAGGAGGACAAAGGTCTATCAAAATTCTATTCAATATATGAGAACATAAGAAAAATGAATCCAGGATCTGATATTGACTATTTTATCAATTCTTTAAATGGGACTGTTTCCATAGGCAAAGTTTCCGAGGAATCTAAAAAGAAAATTGGCAAACTGGTTTCCGAGGCTTATATAATGCTTGGAGAATCCGTAGACAGATTGGTGCCTGAAGAACATGGGGCTCTTGATTCCGCCGTGGAATACATAGCAGAGAACAAAATGTCAATGAGAAATTTGGCAGAGTACAGCCATGCCGTGGGGATTATCAAGGAGGCTATCAATGCCAAGAAAGACAAGAAGAATATGTTCCACTTGAAGGACAAGACCGATAAGGCAGAAAAATTGATAATTGATTTCAACCAGAAATACAGCAAGGAATTGACTGATGAGGATATCAAAGCAATTAAAAAATTATCAGAAAGCAATGATAAGGAGGCGATATTCAATCAGTATAAGGAAGATTGCCTGAACAAGTTATCAGAGGTCAAGAGCGTTTGTTCTTCTGTTGAAGCCGAAAGAATGGATAAAATCCTTAAAAAGGTCAATGAAAAACAATTTTGTAATGAAACTGTTGATTCAGACATATGTAAATTATTGGAAATAAATAAATTATTTTAATCATGAAACTCACAGAAAAGCAATTAAGGAATATTGTTAGGGAAAGTGTATATCAGATTTTGAATGAAAGCAAAGGACTTGAGCCATCTAAAAGATATAAAAATTTTTGCCAGGATACATACGGAGACGGACCTTGCCCCGAGGATTACATTCCTGGTGATCCAGATTCAACCGATTACAAGGAAAAACTGAACAGGCCAAGAATCGCTGCTCATAAGGCAAGGAGAGGAGTAAAGAAAAATGCAAGATAAAGGAAAAGAGAGCCTATTTTAGGGCTCTCTTTTTTTGCTTGTTTCTATAATGCAAAAAATGCCTTTCCCGCATTCTTACCAAATTGGATATCGCTAACATAGATATTCCCGCAATAGCCCAGAATATACCTCCAGTTTGAATTTTCGGCATATGGTGTCGATGACCACATTCTAAAATATTTAGGTAGCCGTTTATCCAGATGAACCAACATATCCCTCACATATTGATAATTGTCGGCGACAGCGGTTATTTCCTCCTTATCCGGAATATGCCAACCTTCAGGCAAAGGGAAATTTATCATTTCTTCCCACCCAACCATATTGTCCGAATCCGGTTCTTTTTCGGGAACATTGAAAACCGAGATATACAATTGTTTACCGTTCAGTTCACCAATCCATATTCCATTAGGTTGTTCACCATGCTTTAACTCTTTATATAAGCAAGGTTGGTCATTCGAATCAAGAACCTTTGTATCAGGTGGAATTACAACTTCATTTTTGTTTTCTTCATCGTTCATTTATCAATGTTATATTTTAGGATATTGAAGCCTTTGACTAATTCTCCATTTGGCATCTTGACAATGATTGTTGATTCTCCAGTTTCTAAATCAGTATGTACCTTGATATCCTTTTCTTCAAGACATCGGGCAAACATATTCAAAAAATCTTCTTTGCGCATATCGTTTTTTTTCTAAAAATATTTAGCGAATAAATCCAATTCAGTCAAAATTTCCGGCTTGGAGGAAGTCTTATTCTCTACAGCTTTTGAAATCCTGACAACAGGTCGATTGTTGTAGACAAACACTTCTCTGTAATCATCAGAAACCTTGCATTGAAGTTCCAGCTTTAGTATTTGGTCTAATGTATAATCGCACCAAATGACAGATCTTTCACTCTTTATTGCCTTAGCATATTTTTCAAGTTGACTTTCAACAGAAACTGTTTTCACCGGCGCATCTGGAGATTTGAAAAGTGTTGACACATATGCCGCCTGTTCCTTGCTTATTTCCTTCAATTCTTTCCCGTCAAGAGAAACAACGAAATATCTTGTCTTATCCGGAAAATATTTTATTTCTTCTTTCTTGATGCAGGTGCTCAAAATATACTTGTCTTCCCTTACTTTGAACGGAGTGTCCTCAATCGTTTCAAACCCTGTCCTGCGCTCAAAACCTTTTGCCTCGGTAAGAAGATGATATACATAATCGTTAATTGTCTTATCTTGATTGCCGTCCAATTGTTTGTATTGGTTATATTTCTCATCAAATCCTTTATAAAGATTTTGATATTCTGTTACTAAATCCGGATGATTATCAATATATTTCTTTATTGCCTCGTTTTCTTTCTTTTTTTCAGTTATAAAGTCATCCACATTGTAAGGGTGCCATTTAATGGAGGCTTCTGTATATTTGATAAGTCTATTTGTATTTGAATCGGGACGGTACGGATTCTTCAGTTTTTTTCGTAAAACCACTGGATTATCCGCATACTTGGATAGTTCCTCGTCTCCGAATGATTTCAGCGTCTCTTTTTCTTCTTCGGAGAAAGATTCCCCGTCGCGTCCAGAATTGATTGTTTTTCCATAAACTTCCGACATGCCGGAAAGATAATTCATTTTGAAAAGAAAATCAGTACCCGATTTGTTTCCTTTGAAAAATTCAATTAATGATTCATACATAATAATAAAGATTTATTCTTTGCAAATATATCAAAAATTTTGGTAACTCCAAACAAAAAATAACTATTTATAATAAAATAAAGAATTTATAATGATTAAGATAACAGACGAAATAAAGAATTTGTTCCAATTAGCAAGGACATTATGCGGAGGTGACGTAACTGCCACTGAGATTACAGACGCTCAACTATGTGACATATTACAAGTCGCAGTGAGTGACTATGCCCAAAAGGTGCAGATGGAGATTATCGGTAATCAATATGCTGGTTTATTAGGGAAGAATTTGTCTAATCCGATGGAATTGGCATATTCTTTCGCCGTCAGGAGCCTTGACTTATCAAAACAATATTCATATTGGTTCTCGAAAGAGGTAGGTTTACAACAGGAAGGACCTTGGGAGTTAAAAAAAGACTTCATAAAGATAGAGCAAGGTAAGCAAGTATATGTCATTCCGGCAGGAAGAACTGTTAACAAGGTCATGTATGTAAAACCCCCAACAACAGATTTGGCTTTGTTCGCCAACTATATGGGTGGAAGCGTGGGCTTTATGCCAGGATTGGGTCAAATCGGTACCGGATATGGGTATGGTGCTGGAATGGGTGGATTCTATACTACTCAAGCTTCAGACGTTGCCTATCTCGCTGCGGATCTAAAATTCAAGCAAAGTTTGTTCGTTGATGATTTTGTTTATAAAGTGACCGCTGGTCCGAATGGAACCCATTTGCTTCATTTAATGTCAACCCCTGGCAGCAGATTGTCGTTTGGGTTCGCCGGAAGAAATGTATGGGGAACAGGACTTGTCGGCTGTGAGGTTTGGTACACTTATTATGATACCTCAAGCGGTAACGAGGATGAATGCCTTCGGGCTCATATGGATGATGTTATATTATCCCCTTATCAAGTGCCATTGGCCCAGATTGATTTTGCCTTTCTTAATGAGCCAGCTAAAGCCACTGTGAGGCAATTGTTTGTTGCCAAGGTAAAACAGACATTAGGAAATATTCGCGGAAAGTTCAGTGGTAAAATATCGATACCTCAAGCCGAGTTGACTTTAGATTACCAGATGCTGATACAGCAAGGGAAAGAAGAATATGACCAAGCAATGGAATTCCTTAAAGTCCAACTGGAAAGAATGAGACCAGTCAATATACTTAAAGAGCAAGCTGATATCTCAGAGCACGTGCTTAACATAAAGAGGAACACGCCGTTAGGTTTTTATAGATTTTAATGTTAAGTGAAGTATCAATATCAGTATCAAACTATTTATAATAAATCACTTTTCGTATATATTATTTATATACAATAATTTTTATTCTTTATGGCAAAAGAAAAACTCACAATATTTGATCGTTTGAACAATGCTTTGATAGGTTCTTCGATACCAAAGGAATTGGTCACTGACAAATACAGTAACATTTCCAATGATATCTTATTTTCCACCAATGACAGAAACGAATATGAGCGAAAATTATCACAGTATCGCCAACAGAAATTGTTATCCCATCAATGGGTAAAAGCGGGACGAGACGCCACTATGCAGAATCTTGCTGGATATACTGCAACAAGGCTTATGTATCGTGATGCGGATTTGATGGATGCTTGCCCTGAAATCGGTTCTGCTTTGGATATCATTTCTGATGAGGTGTGCACCATAAGCAGTGATGGAAAAATGCTAAGGGTTAACTCAAAATCTTCAAGAATTAAATCAATTCTTGAAGATTTATATAACAATCGCCTTATGATTAGGACATGGCTTCCTATGATAGCGCGAGGAGCAGCAAAATACGGCAATGATTTCATGCTCCTTAACGTCACCAAAGATGACGGAATTTTAGGATGGAGGGAATTGCCGGTATATGATATGGAGCGTATCGAAAGCGGTTATCCTTCAATGCATCCTTATGGTAATAGCAGCATCAATTCTAATGATTTGAAACCAGATGAGATAAAGTTTGTGTGGGCTGGTCATAACGAGTCCGAACCTTACCAAAACTGGCAGATAGCCCATTTCCGTTTATTGAACGACTCATACTTTTTGCCTTACGGAACCTCATTGTTACATAAGGCTAGACGCGCATGGAGAATGTGGAGTATGATGGAAGATGCAATGCTCATTTATCGTCTTGATAAAAGTGTTGATAGAAGAGTGTTTAAAATATTTGTAGGAGGCATTGACGAGCAAGACGTACAGGCTTATGTCCAGGATATTGCAAATAATTTCAAACGAACTCCAATCATTGACCCGCAAACCGGTCAGGTTGACTTGAGGAAAGCATTTCCGGCTGTTGATGAGGACTATTTCATCCCAACAAGAGACATCAGTGCACCAAGTCCTATCGAGACCCTGCAAAGTGCACAAATACAAACTTCGATGGATGATATCAACTACATGCAGAACAAGATTCTTACTGCCATGAGAGTTCCAAAAACCTTCCTAAACTTTCAAGAGGCACAAGGCAAAGGTCAGAATTTGTCCTTCATTGATGTACGTTTCTCTAGAATGATTAATCGTATTCAGGAATATATTCTTCTTGAACTGCAAAAAATCGGTCAAATCCATCTTTATCTTTTAGGTATGAAGGACGAAATGACCAATTTCTCTTTATCATTGAACAATCCTTCATCGCAAATTAAACAAGCTGAACTTGATGACACAATCAAGCGCCTTGGGGCTTTGCAAACAGCATTATCCGACCCGGGATCCGGTGTCCCTATGATGTCTTTACATAAGGGATTGAAAGAAATTATGGGAATGTCAGAAAAAGAGATCAAGGATATGCTTCTTGAAATTAGGCTTGAAAAAGGCATGGCTGCGGAGATTGCCTCGACCCAATCCATCATTAAAAAATCTGGTGTGTTTGACCCTGTTGATAGAATCTACGGTGATTTTAGTGCTCTCAACAGTGACAACCCACCACAGGCGCAAGAAGGAAATGATAATGGGCTTGGAGGAGGTCCAAAAGGAGGAGGAGGAGCACCGCTTCCAGGAGGCATGGATATGGATCTCGGAGAACCTGGAGCTGAAGAAAATAGCGATATTAGCGGCGAAGAGGGCACCATGGATATGGGTGCGGCTCCAAAAGCCGACAATGGCGGACCGATGGAAAATGCGGCTCCCGTCAAGCCTTTGATTTTAGAAAAAGTAAAATCCTTTACGGCAAAGTATTTGGACTTATTGGCTGAAAATGAGATTAAAGATGATGATGAGTATGTTGACGATTCCATAATGGACGATTTTGAAGGTAAAACCAAAACCATAGAGGAAAAAACAAATCAACTGATGAACCGGATAGATCAGTTGATCGGAAATAAAGCCGACAAGAAAACATTAACAGAAAGTGCCAGAAAAGAAAAATCTGTTGAGGAAGATATTCAGGATATTCTCTAATTGAAAAACAAAAAAATATGCTACAAGAATTTGCTTATCCGACATCATTCAACTTTGTTGAGTTCAATAATATTCCAACTTTTGCTGGAAAGAAAAGGTATTGCGATGAGAGGCTTCAAAAACTTTCGTCTGGTTCTGGGCGTATTGTTTATCAAGTTGATAATGAAAAAGTTTTGAAATTGGCAAAGAATCAAAAAGGTATTGCCCAAAACCAAGAAGAATCTCGGTCATATGCCATTGAATGTGGTATTGGTGCCGAAGTTTATCTTTACGACGATAATGGATGGTGGATAGAAATGCAATTAGCAAGAAAAGCCACTGTTAGTGATTTCAAAAGAATATTAGGTTGCACATTTGAACAGGTACAGGCATTTGTCTATGATGCCCATAACACATATGCAAGACCACAAAGAAAAACTGGCACTTGGTTAGCCAACAAATATAGAGAATTTATCGATGCCGCATATGATAATGAATGGTTCTCCGGATTATATGATTATATGGCAAACACCGGATTGGAGACAATTGGTGATTTGACCAGAATCAACAGTTATGGCGTTGTATCAGATAATGGTCAAGAAAATATTGTATTGATTGATATGGGTTTATCTGACAAAGTATTTGATTCTTATTATAAAAGACGTATAAATCAATAACTTAAAGGGAACAATGTCATTATCTGAATATCATTCGCCTCGGAATACACTTTTATTTGCCACTCCTTGAAACCCAATCTTGACATTAATTGATCTTTGGTCTCATCGGGAGATAATGTTGCCTGAGCTTCCTCATAATGCAAATTATCTCCCTCTCCAATCATAAACCGTCCACCATATCCACAGCAAACCAATGGAATCAGCAGATCAATGTTTTGCTCATCCACCTCCTCTTCTGGAATTTTGTTGAATCCAAAGATTTCTTCCGCGTCAAGTTTTTCTCCTAAAACTTTATTTATTGCATTTTCCAATGCTTCGTTCAATAACTTTTCAGAAACCATTATTATTTTTTTTTGCAAATATAATGTTTTTTAATTAATTCTTACAACATTTGACACCAATTCTTCTTGCTGAAGCAATCTGGCAGATTCCTTTCTGAGATTAATGACAGCATCAGAGTTAACTGGAGGAAGCCCAACATAAGGATGTTTATGATTGAGAAAAGCATTGACCATTAATTTCAGCAAACTGATAAGTTCATCGCCATACGGCAATCTTTGCGCCTTAGTATAGATTTCGTCAAGAGTCTTATCGGTTATTAAATCTTCATTATCAGTTAATCCAGTGGAAACAAACCTGGAATCATGACCTAGCAGCAGAACTTGATCCGCCACCATTGCGGCAACACTATTATTGCCTTGGCTGTCCTCATTATCCTTATATTTAAGTTTGATATATGCCGGATTCTTTGAATTGAATGTGATATCCCTATTATCTTCCTTATTTACCTGCTTTACTCCCGCCTTAATCCTTACATCATTCTCCGTCAATTGGATACCTGTCAATTTCCTGCCCTCTATGGCAATGTCATCGTCTTCCGGATATACTCCTTTTGTATTCGTTTTCTCCTTGGGGTTTGGATCCGGTTTTTTCCACGCGCCCCTGAATTGTGAATCAGCACCCATAAAATAAGGGTCAAATTCCATATGATGAGGCTGGGAAATAACAGGCCCAATATAATATCTTTGGGAATTACCATCATTCCCAATGGCGGTCAGGACAAGGCATCCCTCGCCGACTTTCGGCTTCACGTGAAAAACCCCCGGCAAAACTGGAATGCAATAATCAACATCATCAATGTTTATCTTCCCGTCAGCCCCCACCTTATGGTTGTCCTCTGGCATCAATGCCACTTTGATTCTATCCGCTCCAGTAGGGTCATCAACACTTATTACTTGACAGTATCTGATTACTGGTATATCTTTTCCGCTTGCCATTTTTATTGTTTTTTTCTTTTAAATAATTCTTTTTCAGCACTTAAATAACACTGTTCAATCTCATTCATCTTGTCAATCCTATTGTTTATTTCTGATTTGATGAAATCAAACTCATTCTCCAATGTTTTCTTATATACCTCGATATCCGCATTGGACATATTCTCCAATTTTTTTTCCATACTTAAAAATTTTATTGCATTATGCCATAAGCCACTGTATCTGTCAAATTAGTACCTATACAAGTCACGGGTCCTCCGGCGTTTCCACCGGTAGCCTGTATCATAAGGCTCTGGGCAGGAATAACAACTTGGATTGCCCCTTGTTGTTTCAAAGCATCTGTCACAGCCTTAACCACGGAATAAGTATATTCATTGACCAAATTAGGAGTCCCGTCTTCATTCTCCTCGGTAGGGATTCCAGTTGACTTGATGTTCTCTATCGCTACCGATGTTATCTCCATTGGGGACAATCCGGGTCTTTTCAAGGAAACGCAACGAAGAAGTAACGCCGGCAATAATGATGCTGGCTTTCTGAATTTATCCAGCATTGAATTAATCCTTTCAGATACGCCTGAAATATTCATTCTTTTATTTTTTCTCTAAATTATTATTTAACAAGCACTTCCTGATATAGGAATAGTTTGATTAGGGATAATATCCGCATAATTAACTTCGTCAATCTGGTTTTGGCTCTTCTTAAAGTTAAATCTTATCAATGCACAAGATCTAATAGCCTCCTCCAGTAATTCAATCCAATATTCAAGGCTTTCTTTAAACACCATCATAAAATATTTGTCAAGCAATGGTATTAGTTTCTCCTCCAATAGTTTAAGAAGAACCTCGGCTATCTTATCCTTGACATACTTAACAATAGAGCCAATTGCAGCAAGCATTTTTTTAAGGAAGAATGACATTATTTCGTCATTATTCCCAATTGTTTCTTTAAGGTTTATCAGTCCCAATTCATAAAAATTAATCATAAACAGAAGCATGACCTGAGGGGTTAACAGTGATTTAGCCAAGGGGGTAACAATCGCCCGGATTAATTCTTTCCACCAGCCGCTGTTCCAGTCCACCACTAGTTTATATTTTGTGCTTGATTCATTTCCAGGAGTAACTGTCAAATCATTGATCAGTTTGGTTATTTTTGCCACCTTTTCATTTGACGTAGCCGATGAATTGATTGAGTCAAGTTGTTTTTGTATATTGTTGATATCAACATCAACTGATTTAATTCCCTCTGCATCATACGGTTTTACCTGGTATTTTTGAAGCAGGGTCTCATTCAACATTTGATTGTAGTCCTCATTGGAAAAAGAATAAAAGCAATCATTCACTTCCATGTCATCAGCCTCAAGAACATTATTAATTACCTGTGTGAGTTTTTCCTCAATTATTCTTTTCTCCAGATTTACTGTGAATAGTGAAGTAATCCTGAATCCAAATAAAGATTCAAGCATATATGAAAGAATAATTTTAGGATTATAAATTCTTATGCTGTTCAGATAATCCTCATTGAACTTATATAGCGAGGAATTAAAAAGCCTATTTTTGTTGTATGCCTTTTTAGAATAACGTTGACTCGGAAATGTAACCAAAATCCGTCGTTCTCTTGTCCATGAATTATCCGGTAAAAATTGCAATATCGGATAATATGATGAATATTCCGAATAGGGTGCTTTTTCATTATTCAATGGATCACCCAGTTTTTGTCGGGAATTAACCCATTTGGTCATATCCTCGGAAGTCATTGTTACCCCATATTCTCCCGCGGTTCTTCTACTATCCCAAACAAGTTTATTTCTCTCAGCCCAATTGGAATTTGATGCCCTATACACGCAATACCAGATAAAGGCATTCATATCATAAGTACGGTAAAGGGTATTTGCGCCTATAACCATATCATTAGTTGCATCATAGAAATTTTTTCCATAAACGGACAACGGATAGATACTCAACATATCAGAATAATCCAGCATTGATACCGGTATGGAAATGCCCTTTCCCGCAAGACTGTCAGCCATACTACCAATGACTTCTTCATCCATATCCTTGTTAGGGATTTCCGGTATTGCTGAGCAGGAAAATATGCCAGTCAATACATTCATCAAAATTACTTTTGTCGAGTCTTCCAGATTTTTAAGGAACGTACTGACATCCCCGTCAAACTTCATGTCTGCCACTGATTGAAATGCATTATTCTTTAACGGAATAACCATCCCGAATAATTCCATTATCAATTCTTGCAGAATTTCTTTAGGATCACAACCCAATTCAGCAAGAACATCAATGATATAATCAAAAATTGACGTATATGTTTTCCATCTTATAGAAGACAAGATTCCCATTGGGAACTTGTCCGTCAATGTTAGCATGGCATTGAGCCTTGCCAATATCCGTTGTGTATCCCTCGCCATTACCCCTACTTCAATTGATATGTTTTAACTTCCGGCTGTTTTGGAGTGATATCATCATCTGCCAATGCTTCCCTTAATTTTTTGAAATCTATCTTGGTCGTACTGGTAAAATTTTTATCATTCAAAGCCGCATTGGCATCTCCGTTGAATTTAAGAACCTCACCCATAAACTTAGCCACATCTAATTTCATTGCAATTGCTTTTGCCTGATCTGTTTGATAGTCATGGACTGCTTTAGAAAATTTAACCTTATCCTCGATAGTTATACCGTCCTCGCCAAGATTTGTTGAGTTTTTCAGTATATTCAGGTTATTGTTTATCTCATTTATCTGTTTGCAGGTCTGATCATATATCTCTTGTAATAGTTCCTCTATTTTCTCGCTAGAGTTAAGTCGAACTTTATATCTACGCTCCATAATGTTCTTTTTTTATAAATAGTCAAATAGGATTTTCAATGGTCCTTTAATTCTATCTTTTTGAGAATATTATAGATAAACCGGAACGGTTTCATATTCTTTCTTACTTGATTTGTTGTCATCATTGTCTCCTCTCTTAAAAAGAAAAGAACCGATGATTTTCTCAGTTTCGTACTGCCGTCATCGGGAAGGATTTCCTGCCAATTATCCATTAAGGCTATTAATGCCTTTCCTACCTTGACCTCATCCGGTTTAAGGTCATTAAGAACCGGATCATCTATCATCTTCTGTATATTATTAACTATAGATTGTACCAGATGACTAGCATCTCTATCATTATTATTGACTTGTTCATAGTCAGAATATTTTATATTATCATTAATATCTTCAACAACATCATCGTATGGTACTGACTTCTTTTGGCTTTTAGAAAATTGAGTGCTTTTATAATAAAGATAGTTCTTGCAAACGGTTCCGCAATAAGAATAAGCCTTGCATCCCTTAGTAGGGTCGAAGTTATTTAACTTAGTTAACAGGTATGAGAACACATCACTAAACGTCTGATAAAACTCCTCATCTGGAATGTATAATTTATATCTCCGGATAATTGACTCTATCATCTTGGTCAACGCTGGATAAAGGATATTGTTGAATATCCTGTTTCGCTCATCAAGAGTTCGAGCATTTACATAATCTATAATAGCCTGTTCCTCTCTTTCATAAAAATATCCTTTTCTTTTCATTCTGAAAATTGCTTTGAAATCGCAACCTCAGCATCATTTCAACGCAAAAAAGCATTCTTTTAACAGTTAGCCTTGATACAAAAAGGCTCTTTCCATATGACGCTTTGAGGGAGAGGACAAGCCTCCCCCTTTGTCACGCTTGTTATTTTCCCGAAAAATTAGCCATAAAGTTCTTCAATATTCCTTTCCTTGGTAAAGAAATATTCTTTCTTGGCGATTTCCATCCAATGCGCAGCATCTTCCGGAGTTAATTCTTTTCGATATTGCTCCATCAAGGAATTAGGTCTTTCAACATAATGATGATATCCCACTTTGGGAATAACATAAAGACGTTTCCCGTTATGAGTTGCCCTCAAAAGAAACTCATACCAAAAGCTGAACTTGATAGAAGGCTTTAACTTTCCGATATTATTAAAATCTTCCGTTTTAAATACTGCGCCAGTAAGATTGAAATCGCTGAATTCTTCCAAGCAAGTAGAGTCAATGCATCCAATTTCATCCGAGAAAGATGATGCCCATACTGCTTCGTTTATATAAGACAATGGTTGATCTGGCTTATTGAAGTCATATACCTCAGTTAGTGGAAGATACACCGACGCATCAGTAGGATCTTTCTTCACATATTCATCAACACACTTAAACCAAAACGGAGTATATTCATCGTCTGATTCTAATATCGAGAAATACTTGGTTGTTACCTTCTCTACTGCCAGATTAATCTGCGAGCAAAAATCCCTATTTCCGTCATTAATTATATTAATTTCATTGGTTTTTAGCGTTTTTGGTAAAACATTATCATTGCCAACATAAATCACGGTAGTAACACCCTTAATACTTTTTCTGGCTTTTTCAAGCAGTTTTCCATCGCAATCATCTGCCAATGGAATAATTACAGTAATATCTTTCATTAGTTCTCCTCTTTTTCACTTTTAGTTTTGATCACTCCCTTTTCAATGTCAATCTCAACTTCTTTAAATTCCCTTTCTCTTTTTTCAAACAGACCTTTCACATAAACATCTTCGATTTCCTTTGCCTGTTGTTCCAAAGTATAAGCGCCATTCATTTTTTGATGATCCTTATACACCTCATCCGGGATTGCATTATTTGTCCATGTCCTTACAAGACTTGCTATCATTGTTGGAAGTTCGTCAATATCATTAAACCAGATGCAAGAATCAATCATATGGCTGTTACCATCCTCATCCTTCTCTATCATCCAGTCGGATAGGGTATCCGGTATCTTAGCCATGGTCAATGTGCCGCATCTCATCGATTCAAGTATAGTATACCCAAAAGCGGTATCATCGTCTATACAAATTGTTATTGCCGCTTCCCTAACCGCATTTGCAAAAATCTCGGTAGGAAGATTCCTCAATTCCCTGAATGAAACCCATTTATACATTGGAAATTTCCAATAGAATGGTTTGATAACCCTATTAATATCTGTCTGATTTTTAGATATGATATTGATAATCAGTTTTTGCGGTTCTATTGCCGGTCTATATACACTTTTAATGACAGGCGATACTATATGGGTTCTTACATTCGGAAAATAATCCTTAATGAAGTTCTCCTCGGTTTTTGTTGTCGTAATTACATCCGTGATTCCCAGATTAATAAAATCGCCGCCGATAGGCATCATTTCCGTAAGGAAATTCTTATCCTGTAATATAACCACTCTTTTACAAGGAAATTTCTTAGTTTTCAGCATAACGGATGTAAGAATCTCGGGAATGAATAGGAAATCTGCTGGTCCAACCTCAACATTTGTTTTCTCCACATTTTTATGAGGCAGTGCCGCATATTCTTCTCCCATCCAGCCTCCTACCCCAACAAAATCCTTCTCGTTATGGAGCATTGTTACATTATATCCTTTCTCTTTCAGGGTCAATGCCGTCTGATATGTATATTCCATAAATCCGGCTGGAACATTTTTCGTGTCTATAACATAAAAAAAGACATTGAATGATTTATCCTCCATCTTTTTTATGTTTGCCCGCACCATTTCAAGCATCTGCTCTTTAGTTAACTTACTCATCACTAATTCATTATATTCTTTTATGTTTTATTTTTTAATCATATTTTTGATAAGATCCTCATCTTTTAAAAAATCAGAAAATCTTGAATACTCATAATTGGAGCTCACTTCTTTGTTATACTCTTTCTTGATTTTTATTCCGATTTTCCCATCGGGCTTACTGTTAAGCAAATCTGGATTAGCTGTAACTAAAACATCACATTTGTCCCAAATCGTCATAGCCTCGCTCGGAAAATAAATTTCCCTTACCGGGCATCCTATTTTTGAAAGAAAGAATAGCGTTGCCCCTATAGATAATCCATATTCTTTTGGAGAAACAATCATCAGTTCCACCGGTTTTTCCAAATCCATATTGGGAATAATATTGTCTACCCAATTTCCAAAACTGGAAACCAATGATGGCTCACAAGTATTGCATTTTCCAAATAATTCATATGCATATTCTGAATAAGTAAAATTTAAATATGCATTATCACTTGCAAAAGGAAATAGCGCTGACATATCATTTGTCCAATATTCAAAATCATCCAAATTGAATTCATGATTATATCTCTCGCAATAATACCTCAAAAAATTTGTAGAAAAATCCCTTACTACATCATTCAAATCAATCGCAATTTTCATGCCTTAAAAATTTGCTGTCCCAAGATTCTCAATCTCGTTATTATTATTTTCTTCTTTTTCAACCTTTCTGCAAATAGCAAATATATCTGTAGAACCTTTCTTTGGTGCCTTTGCCTCATATTTTTGAGTCAATGATTCTGTTTGTAGTTCTTCTGTAATATCATATCCGTCTTCTATGATACGACCGCTGAATTCAAGAACAAAATTTCCGTCGAATTTATCAATCCCCAAAAATTGGATATCATCATATTTAAACCTACATAAATCATATGAATTCCATGCCATGTCCGTTACAAATGACAATCCATCAAACTGTAGAAAATCTACTTTAGGTGCCTTATTTTCCATTGCCTCATTCAATTGGGCAACCAATATGGCATCAATCTTGCCGAATTGACTGGCATACGATGACACATACAAATCAATCCTTGCTTTATTCGGATCTTCGGTTGATTTGACCACAATTCTTTTTACGAATTTCTCAATATCAAACTTTGTCCTATATCCGTTCCTGTCAATATTTAGCAAGGTTCCATAATCATAGACGGCATTTCTTTTAGCCGCAGCCATAACAGCTTCAAGATCATAGTTGTCACCTTTCATAAAGAACTTGTTGTCCTGTATTACCCTTAATTTTTCGCCTTCCTTAACCAATACTGGCGGATGCCTAAGAAAATCCTCCAAGGTCTTTTTCTGTACTGTTCCGGTCAACGGTCCACTTTCCGACCATTTCGCATGCACTTTATAATCCCTTGTTTTTTTGAATATTCGATAGTTGGCATCAACAATCTCCTTTATTTCATTTGTAATTTTGTTCTGAAGCATATCACTGACAACGCCACCACTGCCTTTCTCTTGGGCTATTTCTGTTTCCCCACCCCCATGAACTTGTTTCAGCACAATGTCATCTGCTGCTTTCATACCCCTGAATAAACTATTAAAGCCAATTCTGAGGTTTAGTAATAATTTCTTCCCAAACTTCATGACAATTCGGTCTTTAATTTCTCCTCTATCGCACTCATAATTTTCGAATGCATTTCGTTATATTCAGTAAATTTTGCTTGATTCTCTTTTAATTCTTCTTTTGTTTCCGAAAATATGCGGATATTGTTTGCGTAATAAGTTGCAATCAAAGAAGAAGCCTTTTCATAATTTAGGAGTTCTTCTATAGTATAATCTTTGATATCCCATTTTACCATTTTAAACCCATGTTTTTTTTTTATTAATTTGCTAAAAATATATCTTTTATATTTGCAAATATCAATATTTTTTACATTGATTCTCTATTTATATGCAAAATATTATATTATTATGCCTAATACAATCACTTTAAACGAACAACAATTAGCCCAAATTATAAATAAGGGAATCAAATATACCCTAAAAGAGGCAGCAGAAAATGAAAATTTTAAAGGTTTCATAAAAGGTCTTGGCGGAGCATTCCAGGGAGCTAAACAAGGCTTTCAAAACAACAGAATAATGAGTGACACTGATGTTAATAGCCGTTCCCAATATGATACGAAAGATCCATTCTCAAACCAAAGGAGAGAACAGAGCAATCTGAAAGACGCCGCTGCCGAAGTAAAAAGAATGTACCAGTTGGCTAAACAATATAGAACCTATGCCAACCGGCTCCAAGCCAGAGCCCAATCCATAGAGAAATATGCAAACTTGGAAAAAACAGGTAAGGGGGCTGACGCCACATTTGCCTATCGTGACTTTTATGGACAAAGCGGATCCGGTCAGCAAGTAACTGCGATGGATAACAGAAGGCAAGCCGGGCAAGCAAGATATAGAAATATATAAGATTTCAATATACAAAGAAAGACCTCAAAGAAATTCTCCTTGAGGTCTTTCTTGTTTCCTGTTTCTTAGATAAAAATAGTCAAAACCAAAACTAAAATAGCTATAAACAACAAGATGTAAGTTTGCTCAATACTATTCTGAGTGTCCCAATACAAGTCTCGCTCATCACCGCTAAAATCGTTGATGGTTTTTGCTTTTATTACATAAGGAGAAACAATTTCATATGCAGATGAATTACTCCCATAAACAAACACAATAGTTACCAATGATATAGCCAAATCTATTATGGCTATTTTTAAATTTAGCCAAAAAGGATGACCGTCTATAAGGAAAACCCCAACCAAAATAATGTTAGCAACCAACAAAATATTCATCGTAAGATTAATCCAATTTAAAGAAACAAGATCTTTCCTTTGGAATTCTCCCCGATAATTCTGGGCCAAGGTCTCATCATTAATTGTGGTAACATACATAAGATTAGCAACAATATCCTTAATCCGTTTCATTGTAAGAACGAATATTAGAATTAAACATATAAGTCCCAAAATTTTCCAAAACATAATAATTCAAAATTAACAAAAAAATAAGAAGACCACTTCCTTCAGGTAGGAATAGTTGGCTACATTTTCAATAGTTCCAAAATATTAATTATAATTAGATGTTGTTAGATTCCTGTGCTTCCAAAACCGCCTGTGCCACGTTCAGTCTTGTCTAGTTCATTCACCTCTTTCCATTCCACCCTTTCATATTTAGTTACTGTCATCTGAGCAATTCTATCCCCTGGATTGATAAGAAACGGCTCTTTAGATGCATTGAAAAGAATAATTCCTATCTCATCCCGATAATCCGCATCTATCAAACCATCAGAATTCAACACAACTATACCATATTTCAATGCCAAACCACTTCTTGTCTTGATATCCGCGCCATAACCTTCAGGCAGCGCTATATATAATCCAGTAGGGATAAGGACCCTCTCCATGGGTTTCAACTTGATAGGTTCTGAAATATTAGCCTTTAAATCCATTCCTGCTGATAATGGAGTCTTATACTCCGGAAGTCTATGATTAGACTTGTTTATTACTTTGATTTCCATGCTATTAATATAATTTTGATAATATTTATTATACTTTTTTTTGAAGAATATGATTCCCGCATTATTTGGCGCGCTTCTTTGAATGATTACTCTCTGTCAATAGTATCAAGTCTGATGCGTCTTCATAGGTTACAATAGCAAGAGTATCGTTCTTGCTGCTTGTATCTATTTGAATGAGATAATGAATCTCTAATTCCTCCTCCTGAGATGTCATTACATCAGAACCAAGAGTGTTATTATAGTACTTAAACGGTCCCTTTTCTACCGACCGCGCTTTTACAAAATCAGAGTGTTTGTCGAAACGGTTTTTGATAACACTATTAAAGTCAGCTATACTGACCCCCTTTAAGTTGTCTTCAATTGATGATTTCAACTTATCGTCGATTTCAAAGCCCACACTGTTTCGTCCCGAAGCCATAGCAGCAAGCATCGTGGTCCCTAATCCAAAGAAAGGGTCTAATACTGTATCGCCATACTGCGAATACATATTAATCAGCCGATACGGAACCTCAAATGGATAGGCAGCACTTCTATCCCTGGTTTCCGAGTTTGCAATCTTTTGTTTTGCCCCTTTGAGGTCCCAAACATCCGAGAACCAGACATTTCTTTCTTCCCAGAAAAAGGCACTATTCTTACGAGCCAATTTTTGATCTTCCTTTTTATACTCCCTCTTGGAGCCTTTTCTAAAGATGAGAATATATTCGTGTTCTAACGTTACATATGCCCCGCACGGAAGCATACCACTACCCATAAATTTATTGGGAGCATTTGTCTGTTTCCGCCAAATGATATTAGGAAGGTTATTGAACCCAAGGTCAAGACAGGCTTTCACGATACGTGAATGATTATTAAAAAGCCTGAATTCTCCTTTTATTGTTCTTGTCGCATCTCCGATGTTAATACATAAAAAACCACCTGGTGTAAGGACACGATAACACTCCTTCCATACCTTATCCAATTCTTGATGAGCAGCCTCAAAAGCTATATCAGCCGAACCATTATGGAGTGCTTCAGCAAAAGTAGCATTTTGTAATGCCAAAATTCCATCCCACATTTCAATCATAGGGTATGGAGGAGAGGTGATTATTTCATTAACGGATGCATCTGCAATGGCAGACATATCCTGCGCCGGTTTGAAGAATAATCTATGCGTCGTTCTCATCAGAATAAGCATTAATGAGTTTCAGTTCAAACTTCTTTGTATTTTTTTTTTACGCTTTTGTTTTTTCAATTTGATAAGCCAGTTCATTAGCAATTCTCACAATCATGGCAAGAGGGCTATCAAAGAATCTTGCCGCTTTGTCATCATCGGTATTGTCAAGGCTTCGCATTGCTTCCCATTCGGCAGGAGAAAAACGAATCCCCATATTCATAGCCCTAAGAATGCTTCTCTCCCCGAATTTCAATCTTCCCTCAAGCTTGGTAAATTTATAAGCCATTCCTCTTTTTTCAATTTCCCATTGATTATCATTCGGCTCAAACATTTCGATTTTTGACAAATGTTGAAGGCAGCATACCTTAATCAAGGATGCCTCATCAACCGGTAATGATGCGCTGACCATCTTCGCGATTCTTAATGCTATTGCTGTTGTCAGATTCGCATGATGAATCAACGCCCCCCTATAGGCACATCCAGTATCCTCATTCAAGGCACATGATGCCGTGAGTAATTCTTGTTTTAGGTCTTCTTCGCATATTCCGCCAAGACCAATTTTAGTCATGTAGCCCTTGAAAGTATTCCATTCTTTCTCAAACGCTTCTGTAGATAAAGTTTTCATCATTAAAATATTAAAATTTAACTTTGTATGGCAAATATAGAAAAAAGATTTTATTTCAACAAAAAAAAAAATAAAGAATCGCATTCCTTTATTGAAATGCGATTCGTTCTCTCAATTCAGTCCACAATTGATTTATAAAATTCCGCCCTTGTTTTAGTGACATTCCGAATATCATATTTATTTTTTACGCTTTCATACATATTATCTTGTAATATTTTCACGAGATCCGGATTATCTACTAACCTTTTAATTGCCTTAAACCATGCTTTATGGGCTTTTGTCGGATCAATCAAAATACAATTACCCTCCTTGTTAATATTGCCACCCTTTTCAAGCATATTAACACTACCTATAGTATATGGTCCGAAATCCGTGGCAATAACAGCTGTATGGGTAAATCCCGCCTCAATGAATTTCAGTTCGGACTTGACCTCACAATAAGGATTGCAATCAAGGGGCACCAGCAGCACATCTACATTTTGATAATGAGTCATATATTCGTTTATATTCTTTGTCCATTCCCTTCTGTATGGCTCATTATCTACATTAGGATATTGTGCATTCGGAATATATCTATTTAAGAATTCCTTATATTGCGGTGATACTATCTTATAGTCATCAGTCAATATCCGTTCATATTCCGTCCATACTAATTCCTTCGGAGTCATCGGTCGGGTACCTTTCACTTGCCCGTTCTCGTCCATGATAGTTATCGTTCCTCCCAAGTCAAAACCACAAAGGACTATCTGAGTCTTATCCAGCAAACCCGCTCCCTTCAGCATATTAGACAAACCTTTCAATTGTTCTACATCCTTTTTATGGGACGAGCCCATAACCAACCCTAATCTTAGTCTCTTTGATTTATTTTTGGGAAGCCTCACAATTTGATTTTCGGGGTCAATTGCGTTAGGCAAGACAACTACTCTGTCATCACCTTTTACTTTCTTTATTTTTTCCGCAAAAATATCCGTTGTCGTTGTAATGTAATCTGCCTTTCTAATATTTTCGCATAAAATTTGAGGAACTTTCCCCTTTATAACAGCATTATATTGTGGATGGTCAGGATTGACGGTCCAATAATCGTCGAAATCCAATATTGTTTTGATTCCTTTCTCCTTGCAGTAATCAAGAAAACGGTAGAACAATGCCATATTAACGCATAGACCTTTGTAAATATGTATTATTTGGTATTCGTCAAAACTTTTTAGATTTGAATAATCCGGTCTGTCATCTATCTTGATGTTAAATTCGTCGCCATATAATTTGTCTAGAAAGAGATGGGGAGAAAGTGATCTATAGAAACAACAACCAGTTCTGTCCATTGGCGGTACAACCAAAACATTAATTTTCTTATCCATTTACAAAATTAGTATTTTATTAGGATAATACGCAAATATTATGAAAATGTAAATAAAGAAAGGGCGAAATTTATAAGATCACGACAAGAAAACCCCTTCCTTCAAGTGGAAATGATTGAATCTTATTTTGTGCTTTCTTGCTAATTTATTTCATTCAACTATTTATCAGTAAATAGATTTTAGGTAAATGTCCAAACATAGAATAAAAATAACCGCTCAAATGCTTAATGAAATCCTTAACGGTTCATATTTCGATGATGGTTCCAAAAGCATAGAAAATGACGGTATGACAATATCCGCTACATCCCCTAAAGAAAAATCATCAGGTGAGGATGAATATTTTCCGGCAAGGAAAATGGATGATTATTCCAAGGCAAGATCCAATTACCTTGGTGGCTATTCACCTTTTTATGGTGGCGGTTATCCTAAAACAGCAATAGAATTAACCGAAAAAAAAATTGCCAAAATTGTTAGAGAAACCTTTGTCAAAATACTAAATGAGGTTAATTCTGATATATACAATAAGACTTATCAAATTTCCCCTTCGGGGCAAAACTCAATGACCGGATTGGCAAAAGATAGCGTTGGAGCAAATGCCTTAAACAAGGGTATTTCTGGTAAAAATCTTCCGGTTTATTACCATCGGTTCAAACAAGCCAAGAAAGAAGCCGAGAACGGTGATTCCACCAAATTAAATAATATGGGTGGCATCGCTACCGCCAACGAGGTAGAAAGAATGTACCGTCGGGCAAAAACAATGTCCCAAACCCAAAGAGGCACAATACCTGATGGTTTAAAAAAGAAAGCCAACGGCAACGGCGAACGAAAAGATAATCAGAAAGAAAGAAATCAAGGAATAATAACATATTTTTAATCAGGCATATAGCAATATGGGTAAACAAACTTGTTTAGAGAAAAAGGGTATTGAATCCCGTCACGAAAACATTCTCAGAAATGACTATGGAGCAACGGATGAGTATTCCGCACAACATAAAGATGCAATAAGTGATGGTGATCCTCTTGGTAAGGGAACTGGTCACGGAGGTCATGGTCATTGGCTTCCTGACTGCTCGAAAGGTCAAACAATGATAGACTACTCGAACTTTGACACAGAGAACGGTGGCGGACTTTACGATATCGAAGGCAGAAACGGAAAGGGAGGACGTAACTGGTCGAAAAACATTAGCCTTTACAACGAGAACGGTCAATACGGTCCAAATTCCGTTGACACCACGGCAAACCAACTTGAAGGCCAAGTAATCATCAAATAATGACGTTATTCGAACAAATATTGGATGAGGCTTTCAGCGTCATCTACGGCCCGCCTTCGGAAAAGAAGATAAACAATGCCATAGATAACAGGAATTCCGCTATCATAAGGTACAAGACTAAGGGCGAAAATGAACATACACAGCAAAGAACCATTTTCCCTGTAGCCTATGGGATCACTAAGAAAGGAAACCAAGTTGTCAGGGCTTATCAGACGGGAGGTGATACTACAACAGTGAAACCCGGATGGAAATTCTTCCGGGTTGACCGCATTTTGTCATGGTATAATATGAGGAACACAAAATTCGATATGAGAATGCTTGTGAATCTTGGCTATAATCGTGATGGCGACAAATTGATGACCAAATTATTCAACAACGTTAAGACTAAAGCCAAAACCCAAAAGGAACTCGATCAGAAGAAAGCCGAAAGGCAGGACAAAATCACAAACGATCAACAACCTGTTATTACTTCCAAGCCTATATCCAAAGGAGAGGTTAGTAATCAAAGCAACCCTAATCCCCAATCGACCGGAAACGATGCGCCCAATATGCAATCCCTTGCCAATAATATTGACAATAATCAGATTGCAATGTATAATGATAGTGATAAACAAACCGCCACGTTGACTGCTCCGGAAACTATCCCTGTAACCAAAAAGCAAGTCAATGCGATTTATGCAAAGAAATCAGATAATAAGCCATCAAAATTTGATGATAGCAATAATAATGACTTAACTATTGATGATAGCAAACCAATAGCCAAAGCGGATATCGAGAATAATCCTATAAGTGAAGCATTCAATGATATGATGAGACGGTTTGATTTATTGGACAAAAAAAAATAATAAGAAAGAAATATTATAATTTTATATGGCTACACCACAGCAACTTATGGAGGCAATCAGCAGGTCGAAAAATATTGACTCACGCCTTGGTACAAATACTGTCACCCCCTCCGCAAGAGGAAAGGGCGCAATGGGCAATGGCACTGAATATGACCAATATTTTACAGTTTCAAGCACCCCCCCCGCACCTGTTGCCCCAAGAAACATAAACAACAGCCGACTGCCGAAAGAGATAGTTGAGTCAATAGTGAGCAATCCTATTAGCACTAATCCTTTAGATACCTTTATTGAGCAAGAAAAACCGATTAATGAGCAAAATGCAATAAGATTCCACCATTATACCCCACAAACAAACGCATCACTAGGGGGCAATGGAACAGGAGTTGATTATTCGATAATCAAGGCTATAGTAAATGAATGCCTCAGTGAGTATTTCAAGAAGCCATTGAATGAATCAATTGGAACACTATCTGGAATTGGTTTGAAGGAGGGTAAAATCAAACTCGTTGACAACAAGGGGAATATTTTCTCAGCCAACCTTGAATACCAAGGGTCAACCAAAAAAAATAAAACAGAATAAATCGGTTTGATGACATGCAGCAAAATAAGATCAAGTTAACTGAAGAAATCTTAATGGAAATGGTTGCCGAGGAACTCCACAATGTAATTCATAAGAAAGGAAATAAATGGCACATCCGGGGACACCATGGCGATTGGAATGCGGAATATGACTCAAAATCAGATGCGGAAAAAGGTCTAAAAGCATACTTTGCCAATAAACATATTAATGAGGAATATGATCCTAATTCTGATGTGTATAAGATTACTATTCAACCGTACATAAGAGATTTCTACGGATGCGTTGAATTGAATGATTGCGATGGAACAGAAAAAGTGGAGTTCTATAATTTCAATATCCGATTCAAGAATGGTGATTGGCGAATAGTTTGGGATCTGGACTTGGATGGAGATTTTAGGTCGGATTTCGAGCCAATAATAATGGAGAAATTCCATCAGGAATATCCAAATCCAATGGAAGTACTGAAACTATAACACAACTATATTTTTCCTCGTTAAGATTTCTTTCTTAACCGAAAAGGAGACCTTGTTGATTCAAGTTCTCCTTTTTTTTTATGTAACCACAGCAAGAAAACCTTCTTTCAGGTACGGTAGTTCACTTTGTTATTCTTCTACTTCTTGATTATCCTCTTCCACGGAATTACCAATCAGAGTCTTCTGATATTTGTAATCAATAATATCGCTGATGCTGCTTATTTTTACATCCGTATAATCCTTAGCCACTATATTGCCATTATTTTGGTCTATCGCGACTATTTTAGCCATAGATAACGGCAATGTATTTTCCTCAATAATGGCTGTATAATCATCATTTGAAAGGCTATCCAATGCCTTATCAAATATCTCTCTAATTTTGTTAATACCTAATTCCTTTTCCCTCTCCATCCTCTCATTGTAATCCTTTACAATGGCATCCCAATCCATTCCACATTCCTTAAGGAAAGGAATCTCCCATTCCGGATGAGCCATCCAGAACCGAATTTCTCTGTCATCCATTGTCATCAACGCCTCATAAGTATCCTGATCCCCCGGCTTGTTCGGTTCACCACTCACCAACTGACATTGCTCCTCAGTGAAATATCCTCTGTCCTTTGGATTGGTAACAAGAATCTGATTCCTGATATCCCTGCTGAAACAAACCAATAATGGAGTTATTCGCTTATTAAACTGATCTATATATTTCGGCACATTGTATTCCTTGCCATCCTCGCAATAATACTCCTGCTCTGCGTCAATAATATGCTGCGGTACCAATTCGCAATTTAATATAATCTCATCCTCTATTATGATATCCGGATATTTTTTCTCAACCCAATCCCTGCACGATATACCCGTGGCTTTCCCGTCAGGAGCCTTCTTATACTCCTTTTCAAGCATCACCTTGCAGTCTTTTTTTACTTCACCTATCAAATCATTTTCAACACGATAATAATGAGTGACTTTCTTTACGTCCGCATGGGACTTTGCTGTCCCAGTATTGATATAATAAAGGGTTTCCCCAAGATGAACATCAAGGTTATTTCTCAACGCCAATTCCATCCATGACTGCCTTGCCTTCGTCTGACCAGCTTTTGTTATTGTCTTGCAATCCTCAGAATATTCCTTCAACGTTTTTTTGACCTTACCCTTGCTGGCAATTTGCCGTAAAGGAATCTGATAGTTATATATTTTTTCAATATAGGAATAATACTCCTCAATAAAGTCCCTGCCTTTGTTTTGGAGGAGCATTCTTACGGCTTTGTCCAAAAATTTCTTGATATATTCAGGAAGTTTCTTTGACTTGATTGTATTTCCAACAAGTTTTACATCTTCCGGATACGGATTCTCAGGAAAATAATCAGCATAATTCTTTCGGGCAAAATTAATTGTCGCGTCCACGATTTCATCAATCCCTAAACCCATCTTATTGACACTCAATGAGTTATAATGTTTGTCACACATATATTTGTCATTAAATTCAGCCACATCTGCCTCGAAATCCACATAAGATTTTCCTTCTTTGGTTTCTCTACTCAAACCGGGGCTCACATATGGGTTATCTTTTGTGTAACGATATTTTTTAGGTAACTGGAAGTTGAAGCCATCGGTATCTCCAACTATTGGGGCATAATTATACTCATTTTCAAGTCCATTTGCATCCCCTAAAGTAGAAAAATGGCTAATCATAAGTCTCAAGCATTGGCGACCTGTACATGTAATTCTTTCCGCACAATTAAGGCTCCCCCAAGGGAACACTCCAGGAGCCCCCAAGGAGCCAAATGCACTGTTCCCAAGTATCTTGAACGGTAATTGAAGTTTGTCATTTGCTGATTCACATTCCTTTTCCTTCATCATCTGGGCATTTAATTTTTTTCCTTCTTCTCTAGTAGAATACTCATGGCTTTTTAATTGCTCCATAATTTTATTCGCTTTTTTCCCTGCTTCCTTTTTCAAACGTTTATATTTTTCACGCTGAGTCAACACATAATTAAGGAAAGAAAGAACAGAATGCTCAGTATCATTCTCATCAGTAATTCCCCATGTAAGCATAATTGATGGATACAATGAATTGTAGTCGAATTTTGCGACCCTATCCACATATCCAGTTTTAATCAATCGTGATAATCCACCTGTAAATTGCTTATTAACCCCAAACATAGGAATTGCAAGATTCCTCTCATAGCTCCATGCCATAAGAAGAGATTTCCATTGACCTGCCGTTCCCATAGTACAGCATTTATCATATGGAATCGGAAGCATCTTACAAATCAAAAAATTTGACAGATTATACCTATGTTCAACGGCATCACATTCCCAAAGGTCATCCAATAGATACCGTTGAACAATATAGTGCCCTGTTACCAAGTGATATCCTTCGTTAATTTTATTTTTTGTATAAAGGGTGAACGGCAATGTATCCTTTCCTCGCTTTTCTTCTATTGTTACGCTTTTATAATCCGGATTATATATATACCAATCGCCATCCTCATCATTGAATGCATATTTTTCCTCATAATCATTATATATTGTGGAAATTTTATCACCCGGCACATATACTCGATCCGGTTTCTCCATCTTCGAATATTTGGTCACATATTTAAGATTTGCCTCCTGCATATTAGAGTCTATAGCCTGTGCTCTTCTGACCGCATGCAATGAATCAGTAACAATACATCCTGGGACAATTGTCTTATTAAATTTCTCGATTTCACCGCCAAGTTTAAGGATTGTTTCTTTTTGATCCTTTCTGATTGTGTCTCCTTCAAAATATGGTCTTGATTCATTTTCTAAAGAGGTCCCCAGTCTCTCGCACGCCCCTATGATAATATTCCAGTCAAACGACTCTCCATTATGGGCGGTTATGATATCCGGTCTGAATGTATAAATGATTTTAAGAAGATTCCTTATATTCTTGAGTTCCGACTCATCCAATTTTTGTTTGGTATCACCGGAAACATCATAAATCTTATGAAATTCCATCTCCTTTCCCTTGTATTTCACAGGACGGTTAAACCATATACCGAACTGCTCAATCCTGTCCTTTTTCGTGTCAAGACCTGTTGTCTCCAAGTCGAATATCATCCTAAGACAACAATTATAATCATCGTAACCCTTAAAAAAACGTTTGCCTGTGGCTATCAGATATTGTTCCTTGGGAGTAACCACAAGGTATTGCCTTGAGCGTTCTTTCTCCTCTAGAGTCTGGTTCATAAATGAATCCGGTGATGATTTCTTTTTCTTGTCAGCATAAACCGGATTGCCACATCTCTTAAAGAAATCAAGGAATCTTGAGTAAGGCATCGGCTTCATCGCACGGAACATGACAGTATATCCGTTCTCCATTTCCTCAACCACCTCGCCTTTGGTATTAGTGGTATCCAATCCAGTACATGATATGCCATATTCCAAAAGATGTTTCCTTATCTCGGACTTGTTCCCGTAACATAATGCACGACAAGCCTTTTTGGTAGCCCAAAGAAAAGGATAAAAACCCTCCTGCTTTATATGTTTGTTGTCATTTTCATCACGATAATAGACCTTTATAAAGTCATCACGATAGGAATACTCCAAATTGACTATCCTTTCCATCGGATCCCGACCATTCATGAACTTGTCGATATCCTCGGGCGTAACTATTTTTTTCTCAGCCATATAAAAAAATAAAACTTAAATTAGTAAAAAAATCAGTCATGAATCTCTCAAAAACTATTTTTTCAATGACAAAGATAATAAAAAAACAAACATTAGCAAAACTACTAATGTTTGTTATCAAAATTATTTTTAAAAAAAATGTTGACTATTATTTTATTGACATAATCTCATTCAAAACTCTCAGAACGCCTTCTTTTATTGCATTTTCGATATATGATTCATCAATATGATAAATTTCTGGGTTATTTCCGCATTCCTGTATTGATGTGTATTTAGGATAACGCTCCCTTGCCAACTGAATAAGTTGTTGCGGGTTAACATTCACTATGCCACCAATCTTATCTGACAGTTTTGTATTAATATACAAAGTAGGAATGCCATCAGATGTAGCTGACACAAACAAGATATGAGAATGTTCGAATCTTTTGTAATCAAAATTCTTCAATGGAGCAATCTCCTCTTCTGTGGCTCCCGCCGATTGTAGTTTCTGAATAAGGGTCTGAACCTCTTTCTTTGCCGGGAACGGGAGTTTTGCCTTGTCTATCGGCTGGATGTTGCCATTATCAAAAGTTAAATAATAGGCTGTTGAAATCGGTTTTACATCGTAAAGGTTGGCGTCTGTATAGGTATGAAACCTCAAATCATCATTATCGCCAGCATATTGTTTGACTCCCAAGCCATAATTGTTTGTCTGGGTATTATATCTTGCAGCATTTTTTGTAAGTCCATACTTATCATAAAGACTATCCCTAGTGGTTTTAAAATCCTTATAGCGTTGAGCAAATTTTTTATTATCTTGCCACTGCATATTATAGATACTTACTTTGACAACTCCGGTAACATTATCCTGAACGCCCAGATTCTGCCCGAAAGTCTGATAGTCGTCCACGGTATTCATTCTTTTAGTAGCCGGATTAAGAATCTTTTTTTTAGGATAGTCAAGTTTCGCTGCCGTGACGTATCCGAAAGTCATAAACTGTCCCGGCTTTATCTTATCCAATATATCAAAAAACTCATCAGGTCCCGCTACCATCCTGAACTGACCTGCCGCCTCTGAAATCATTTTACTCATAAGAATATTTTGTTAATTTTCTGATAAATAGTACAAAAATCAATAAACTAAGCAAAAAATATCAAATGTTCCGGAGCAATCCAGTCCAAAGTGTAATATTCGTTTTCTTTTTCTCCGAAATAGAAGTTAACATCAAAAATTTCTTGTAATTTAATTCCTACCGCCACATAATTGTGCTTTTTCTTTAGATTTTTCAATTCTGTTTGCAATATATTGGGCTCATTCAAAGGCAAGTGGCAAATAAGTTTCTTTGGATTATATGTATTTGCCGGATAATTCAGTCCTTGCTTCTTGACATTTTCTAAATCTTTCTTTGGAATATAGCAAATCAAATATTTTGAGATGCTTGTCAATATTTTCGTCCAACTAAGATAAGGTTTCGGTCTGAATGCAACGAAAACCTTATCTCCTACATAAATACGAGGCCCATGGTCAAATCCGCATTTGGATATTGAATGTATTGCTTGACCAATATCTCGTCTATCAAATTTTTTGTCAACTACAATATTGAAATACCAATCTATAGTCTTATTTTTGATTACTTTCTGTGTTTTAGAATTACGGCTTCGTTCGATAAAATGCGTTTCTTTTATTTGGAATTTGCACTCAAACTGAAAAGGGAAATGCGCAATACATTGAGGTTCTTTTTCTTTTGTTGCAATAAACCGGCAAAATGGAGAAAAATCAAAATCCAATGGTGTCTGAGGTATGATATCCCCTTGCAAATCGACAACCTTATTTTCAGATTCGGCAGTTAGTCCCGAAAGGGAGAAATCCGGATTTTTTACCACTTTCAGGCATTCCTGATTAACATCATTAACGAAACTTTGACTGTAGATTCCTAAATACGTTTTGTCATTCTTCGCTTTCATTTTCTTTCTTTTTTTCTTCGATTACAATATCAAACTTATCTAATAATGCTTTGACCTCATCCAAAGAATCCCCGAAATGCAAGGTCATCCTGCCGTTCTCCGGATAGTCCTCAAGCCCCTCCAAATCAATCCAGGACAATGCCAAAATCCCATATATGGCATATTCCATTGAATAACAAGAAGTCTCTTCCAATGTCTTTAACTTATACTCTGTCCTTATTTCATAAACTTCCGAATAAGTTGACTCATCAGGTGAAATATCCCCATTGCTTGATGGATTAATCACATCCCACTGAGGTCCCCATACATTATCAGGTGTATCGGAAAAATATAAGTAATACACATAGTTACCATCTGTTTCCTGATAAGCATACCTTACAAATACCAAAACCTTTGAGTTATTCTCCATCTTCTTCATTACCATTCTCCATCAAATCATTCAAAGCTGAATCATCTCCAGCCTCAACTTCCTCAAATGCATAGAAATCCAGTCCCAGCAACAATAATTTATTCTTTACATCATCTATAAGTTCCCCGTAATGAATGACGAAAGGTTTGCCGTCATCGTATAACAAGGCATCGCTTGGATCCAATTTTGAGAAAGCCAAGGCTATAATCCCGTCAAAGCAATCCTGCATAGAATAGCACATATTATTCCTTGCCAGATCTATCTCTTTAGGAAAGATGATTTTTCCGCTATGGGATAAGGAATTCTTATCCGGTTCAAGGATGGGCATCATTCCCGCCGGGGCTACATTGAAATATTCACCCCATACGACATCCTTGTCATATGTGAAATCAAACCGATAGATGGGTCTCCCATCCTCGGTATTGCCTATTCGTTCAATAAATCCAACATACTCTTCCATGATTCATCTGTGAAACATCTTATACAACAGTCAGTTGCGCCTCGCAAACCCATCTTATTCATATAATCCAAATCGGGGCTTGATGACAATTTGCGACCAAAAGCAAATTCATATTCAAACAATTTCCTAAAGGCATCCGGAGAATAATAATCCGGCAAAGGTTTATCTCCTAATTTTTCAATAATATCTGAAAGAGTTTGCTCTGAAACTAGAAGAAAAAACTGATGCTTTTCTTTATCCAAAGAGGCATTATATTCTTTCAATTCATCAAACCACGGCAAGAAGACCCTTTCCTTCAGGTGAGGGATGAATTGCCGTTCGTTATTATTTTCTTTCTTAATCATATTGCAAATATAGTAGCTTTTTTTGAAAAAAAAAATAATTTTGTAGTTTTATAAATATTTTATAAATTTGTACTAATTATAGACAGTAACTCTTACAACAATGTACCTGACGGCGAAACAGCACATATCACGGAACACCAGAGGAGGCGAGTACATCACCGCCCTCAGGGCGCTGTGCTACCACGCCGCCCGCATGTACAACGTGGGTCTGTACTCTGTCCGCCAGCATTTCTTCAACACTGGCGAGTACCTCTCCTACTATGACAACTACCACGTTTGCAAGTCAAACGAGAACTATGCCATCCTCCTTTCGAGCACGAGCCAGCAGATTCTGAGGCTCGTCGAGCGTGACATGAAGTCGTTCTTCACCCTCCTCAAGCTCAAGCAGGACGGGAAATACTCCGAGGACGTGCGTCTCCCGAGATACAAGGACAAGACGGGGCTGATGATCTGCTTTGTCCAGGGGCAGTTGGTCAGGGTGCATGGCGGCAAAGTGCGCATCGGGGTGACCAAGGAACTCCGGGAGATGTACAGTTTGCCTTTCAGGTACATGGAGTTCACCATTCCAAAAAACGTTGACCCGCAGACGATCAAGGAGGTGCGCATACGCCCACTGTTCGGGGGCACGGAGTTCGACATCGAATTCATCCACCGGAGGGAGGTCATGGAGCCGTCGGAGGCTGACGGCGTGCTTTCGATAGACCCTGGGGTGACGAACCTGCTGACGTGCACGGTTCATTCTAATGGCAGACCGGAGTCGTTCATAATGGACGGACGGTACATCAAAAACGTCAACTGCTATTACAACAAGACCGTGGCGAGGCTGAGGGGAGTCTACGACAGGGACAAGAAAGTCGGGGGTACAACGAATAGGATGGCGAGGTTGAGCAAGGGACGGAAAAACCGAATAAACTCGTATTTCGACGCGGTGGCTAAGTACATAGTGGAGTACTGCCGTGCGAACGGCATCGGTAAGGTTGTCATCGGATACAATAAGGAGATCAAGCGGGGGACGGACATGGGTGCGGTGAGCAACCAGAATTTCGTGTATATCCCGTTTTACAGGCTCCGGAGTAAACTGATGGGCAGATGTGAGCTGTACGGGATAGCGTATGAATCCCAGGAGGAGAGTTACACGTCGAAGGCGTGCGCCTTGACGCTGGACAGGATACCCGATTATGGGGATTCAGATATCCCTGACTTCAGCGGCTACAGGGAGAAGAGAGGCGTATACAAGGTCAAGGGTAGCCCAGTAAGAGTGAACGCCGATGTTAACGGTAGCATCAACATCTACCGTAAGTATTTGAAATGTAAATCGAAGGATGACCTGTCATCCGACGATGTAAGAGTCCTCGTCAACGGACCGGTGTTGAGGATTAACCCTTTAAAAGGATAGTCCTAATCACAAGCCCCCTCCTTCAGGGGGGGGGTAGTTGACTGATAGCATCTATATTAGTAGAATTTTTCATAAGGATCAAATTCTTTTGGCTTTATTTCTTTTATCGCATTATAAGGAATTGGCTCTTCTGTATATAATGCATCTTCAGAGCGAGGATCTAAATAGAATTTTTGATTAGGATTTAATTTATTCAAATCTATTTGAAATAATACACCTTTAAGATTCTTATTGCCTCTTGTACCCCAAGCATCAACGGAGTTTTCATATGGTTCTGTTCCATAAAAATATAACCTAGAAGGATTTTGATTATCTCCTATAGTATTTTTATGCGGAACTAATCCATTTTTCAAAATTTTCTCCTTTAATGCTGTATTTGATATATGATATAAATATTGAGCGCCATTCCTTAAAAAATATGAGGTCGTTGCAAACAATGGAAATTTTTTTTCAAAGCGTAGAACATAATTTCCCTTTTTTGGTGTACTATAATAATCAGAAGCCATAAACCAGCCATAAGTTTTAAAAACATTCTTCATCTTTTCAATTAATTCCTGATTAGCAGTACATTCCACATATATATCATTTTCTTTGCTATTACCAGGACTTTGTTTCAACTGAATATAGCCAATATATTCACTACAACTAAAAGCATCTATACGATTGCCTGATTTCAAATGAAATAATCTACCCATCATTCTCACCACAAAATCATCTGGATATGAACGAATTAAACCTTCATTAATATTGAATGGTCCATTTAAAGCCATAGACTCAATCCCGCCCCCTCTTGGATGATCCACCATATCTATAATATCTTTAAACACAAAGTATTTTCGTTCTTCAGTTACCATTTTACCATCTCTAAAACATGATTTAAGTCTTTCGCCAGCAATATAATCATTCATTTGGCGTTCAACCTCTTTCTGAATCATTCGTTTTAATTGGGATTCAGATATTTTTATGGCATTTTCCATCTTTATCTTTTTCTAATTTATATCTTTTATTTTTTTATATATTTTTTCAATTACAATCCGGTTTGTATTATCTTCCTCAAGCACCAGTGTTGACTTTTGTTCCAGCCACTTATCAATATTTTGCATTATATACGTGAAATGCTTGTTATTCCAATCAGTTTTTGCCACATCAATAAGTTCAGACTTCTCAGCGTCATAGTAAATATCGCAACCTTTTCCGACAATATTGATATACCATCCGAAACAATCATAAGACCACATCAAAATTCTGTAATCCTTAGGTGGAAACAATGATTTTGGAGAATCTTTCTCATTCAAAAAATATCGTTGAACTAAAGGATTCATTTCCAATTCATTATTATTTTTTGTCAGCATATAAGCAATATACCGGATTGCATTATATATCCGACTTTTGATATATTTCAAAACTTTTCTCATTGCTGTAACATCTTTATTATATTCAAAACATAATCTTTATTTTCAAACCACCAATTTTTTGTATATGCACATAGAGTTAATAAATCATTTTTATATTTTCCTCTGGTGTTGATATTTATCAACTCTCCGTTTTCAGCATTGAATGTGACATCATATCCATTGTATAACGTATGGAACCTATAAGGATTTGAATAATCATTACTCCATGTAACAAATTGAAAATTAACGATTTTATCCAAAACTATCATTTCAACAATCGGGTTCATCTCAAAAATGAATTTATGATTGATAACCCTGGCAATAATTCTCCGAATTATATTTTGAACTTTATATTTAAACATGATCCTTATGATTTTGAGACCAAATAATCATTGCATTTTCTTGATTTGTTATTCTTTTATTCTCTAAAGATTTCATTTTCAGCCAAATAGGAATATTTTTTAATATATAACGATATATATTAGACGAATTACCAACACATTTAGTTGATAAAAGTTGTCCTGTTTCAATACTAATAGTTAATTCCCAACCTGATTCTTTATCAATCACATGAAAATGAGGAGGATTATGGTCATTAGACCAAATTCGGATATCAAACTTGTTATAAGGAAATGGAACTGCCCCAGTGTCATGGAGGTTTAATTTTGCCATTTCCTCTAACGGGATTCGATTCAAGACATAATAATCCTTACCTTCAGAAAAAGCAAGTTTTTCAAGTACTTCTTTAACTATATCTTTGATTTCTTGGAATGTTATTCTCATTTGTCCCCCTCCTTTTTAATAACCTGATTAATTCCCAGCTCCTTTCCCAAAACGGTATCCCAAATCTTCTCATACTCAGTTCCCTTGAAAATTTGGTAATAGATATAACATTCCTTTTGCTGCCCGATACGGTAGATCCTATCCTCCGCTTGACGGTTCATAGCGGGGGCATAATGCAAGTTATTAAAAATCATCACATTGGAAGAAGTTAATGTAATACCGACTGATGCAGCAGCCATATTGCCTATGAAAACCATCACCGATGGGTCATTCATAAACCGGCTTACAGCCTCATCCTTGTCTTTGAGGGAAATCTTTCCATTGAATATCACGCATCTGTTCCCATAATAGTCTCTCAAATTATAAAGCTCCTCATCATAGCAGCACATTATAACAATTTTCTGCCCTTTGGAAATATACTCGTCAGCGAGTCTTTCCGTATTCGGTATCATTTGATTAGAGCAATATTTGCGGTAAATCGCCCCCTCTATCAAATCCTTGTTCAGTTCCTTGTCCGGATTCTCCTTTGTTTTCTCTACTTCATACTCATCCCAAAGTTTGTTGTATTCAAGCATTTGGGACATTGTAAATTCATATTCTTTTTTGATTACATGTTTCTGAGGCAATCCTCCCATCTCGTTTTTTTCTCTCCTCAGGTATATATGGCTGGTCCGTTCTCGCAGTTCGTCAAGGTTGCTTTCCCCTTTGGATACGGTAATCATTCTGGCATATCTCCGGATATAGTCTTTCAAACCCTCCTTTTGTTCATCATTCAGGTCAGTCACCGAGTGTTCCCCGAGACTTTTCAGATACCTGTTGGTCCATTTTTCCTTCTCACCCTTGGCAGGAAACCGCTTGGCGTCGCAGTACCTTTCGGCATAATAGTTCCAATCATCGGCAATGGGATCCCCGATAAGAACAAGCAGATTGAAATAGTTCTCCGGATGATTGGTGATTGGGGTTCCGGTTGATAGCCAAATACAATCCGGTTGAGCCTTGTTAACAAGGTTCTTTATCAACTTGAACCTGTCTGATTTGCAGTTTGAGAGGGAATGAGCCTCATCTATGATAATCAGGGATTTTTTTCCATAGACATAGTTGAAAAGAGGACTGGTCTCAGCAACTTTTTTTAGACCATCCTCCGAACGAGCTGACGTGGCTGTGAAAAACTCATCAAGGATATCAAAATTGACTATTACAAACCGATTATTTTCCCATTTCCCCTTTGCCTTAGCCTCGTCTTTCAACTCCGCCACACTTTTTCCGGATTTCCCTTGACCATATCCGAGATATGCCTCCAGTTCAGCCTTGTTCTTGCCAGTGAACCCCTCAATGATAGAGATATCCTTTAAGGGAACAAACCATTCCAGTTCGTTTTTCCAGTTTGTTTTGAGACTGGCAGGGCATATCACAAGAACCGAATCAAAATTACCCTCGATTGCCCCGATTGATAGTGCCATAGATTTTCCTGTTCCCATCTGGTTGGCTAAAATGCACTTTTTCCTGGCAAGCAAGAATTTCACGGCTTCTTCTTGGATAGGTTTGACCGTTCGATTCGGATCCTTGGAGTGTAAGAGGTTATTGTATCTATCAAAACTAACCGGATAACTATGGAAATCATCAACTAAAAAATTATTGATAATACCTTTCTTAGGTACAAATAACCCTATGTAATCCATTGATTTACGCCACTTGGCGTAAATATGATAAACATTTGAGGTTTCACCAAGATATGCTTTTATACGAATTTTTTCAGGAAGAAACTCTATTGAATGTTCTTGTTGAAGTTTTGCGCCATACCAGTCGGTAATCTTGACAGTCTTGTTTATTTGTTTGGGACAAGTATCAAAATTTTTAAGTATGTATTCAGCAATAAAACCCTCCACAAGGGATGATTTTCCATAGTCAAGAACCTCCCTCTTGAGTTTCAGCATATAGGGATTCATTCCCTGATAAGTTTTAAGAAGCCTCACGGCTTCTATCTCTTTTTTAATCATTTTAATTACAATAACGTTATCTAAAAGCAAAGATAAATGAAAAAAATGAGATTATCAAGAAAAATTTATTTTTTTTTTCACTTACACATGCATGCGCGTATATACGTGCGTGCGCGCGTATTAATAATAATAATAATAATAATAATAATAATATATATATAT
>ERZ1026882.158-NODE-158-length-50497-cov-112.184826_pt1 | contig 50497 bp, 37 predicted proteins | sample MGYA00380171_ERZ1026882 | MGnify/ENA primary metagenome ERZ1026882 (study PRJEB33269, sample SAMEA4719807) | human gut metagenome | biome: human-associated habitat; feature: organic feature; material: feces | place: Cameroon | collected 2013-10 ...
CTCATATCTCCAATGCTATGGTCTATAATACGATAGTTATAGATGCATTCCATAATACTAGAATCAACTATTTTTTTCGTACCTAGCTTTGCAGGCTCATTTGCCAAAGGTCCAGATATAGTTATTTCTTGAGCATTTGTCAATAACGGAAATACACAAAAACACAAAAATACAATTATTTTATCCATAAGTAAACCTCTATTTTACATCACGTAACTACTAAGTCCTCACTTGAATGTCATTTTCTTAGGGGATAAGTAGTTACGTGATACCATATTAGTAGATGCAGTTGCCCAGCATCTACCCATACGTTAATTATTTATAACGTGCTTCAGCATGAACACCTTTTCTTTCTCCGCAATAAGTTTCGTTCAAATCTTCTATATAGTCAACGAATTCCTCTGATTTAGAGAAAAACTCAGGTGCTACTGTCATGATTTGTTTTCCACAAGACGTAGTTACAACTGTTCCAACATGCTCAGCAGCATTAGCCACAACTCCCATCAGCGCAAAGGCTGACATTAAAAACAATTTCTTCATAATCGTTCTTTTTAAATTAATAATTGTTTATTGTATAATTTTTGGCGCCTTATTATACTTCTATTTTAATTCTATCATTCCTTGGTACATACTATTACCATCAGATATTTTCAGAGAATACTCACCACTTAATTCTTCTGGTATTTGGAAAGTCGTATCTATTATATAATAGGTATAGACTTCACCATCCTCATTTTCAAGTGTGAGCGTGTTACCAATTACTTGACTCGGCAAGGTCAGTGTATGACCCACCAACTCAATAACCAAAGGACGTTTAGGTGCTCGGCTACCTTTGAGAGTTCCATGAGTAGGTTCATCCAAGCTATACCATAATGTATAAGGCTCGGCTCTAGAATGGATAGGACATAAAAGTAATGCCCCCCCCATAAATGATTAGACTTGTTAATAATTTCTTCATTTTAAACTGTGTTTGTTAGTTGGTTATTACTAATTCTGCTGCAAAAGTACAAAAATGCAACGAAACTCACAAGAAAATCACCAGTTTAAACTTTACCTATTTTTTACCACTCACCTAAAACTCTCTAAATAAGGTTTTTACCGAGTTTTTACTAAAATTTTACCATACCAAAATTTATTGGATATGTAGAACATATTCATCAAAATCCTTTGGCTTTCCTATCTTTCCACATATTTTTTTTAACATAGTTTTTCTGCTTTTTGAGATTGCAGCAACTGATAGGTCTAATAGTCTTGCTATTAGAGATGTGGAGAAGCCTAATCTAATCAATAAGCAGATTTGGTAATCTTTATCACTGAGCTTATTTTTTAATCTCGGAATGAAGTTTGGTATTGCTTTCTCTACCGTATCTGCCAATTCTTTCCAATCCTCCTCACTCATGTTCTTTTTAGGATGTACCTCTATAAACTTAATTTTCTTGTAAATAGATGAATCCATCAAAGCCAACTCCACATCAGACATAGAAGATAAAGAATATTTTTCTTGTATGTCGTTTATTTCTGCTTTTAATTTATTGATGGTCTTTTCCTTTTCTGTGATAATTTGAACTAGTTTATTGTCGTTTTCAGAGACAAGTTTAGCTTTTTCATCTTGTAATCTTTTGAGTTTTAACAAACTATCTTCATATAGTAATTTTGAGACAGCTATTTTCTTTTTCTTGAGAGCTAGTTGCTTTCTATAAATATAAGAAAGTAACAAGAACAACATTATACAAGCTAAAACTATCATGTAATTCATTTGCATACTTCGTTTTGCTTTCTGCTCCGCCCTTTTTGCAACTTCTTGATTTCTGCTATAATCGTACATGGCTTGAACTTGTTGTAACTGAGTTTTTCTAGCTTCTATCAAGTCAGAGTCATTATACTCAGAACTTTGCAAGGCATACTTCATTGCCATTGCGGGTTGATTTACCTTTGCATAATATTGAGCTAAGGCTTTGGTTGTTGCAGCTTTAATACTATATGATTTACATAGTCTTAGGCTCTGTTGTAGATTGTTATAAGCAGAATCCAACTGAGCAGTAAACATATAATATGTTCCTTTTTGGCATAATACATAAGCCTTAGAATCCTCATATTCTGAATTTCCCTCATATCCTGTAGAAAAGTATGCCTTAAAAGTTTTTAGGGCATTAAGCGTATCTTCCTTTTCAACATAATAGTTATAATTACAGCCAAAAGCTATTGCTGCTGCATAGTTGTTTCCTATTTGCTTAAACATAGTTGCAGCATGCAAGTTTATCGCAATAACAGAGTCTTTATTTCCTAAATAAGAATAAGCATTTTCTCGATTTTGATAGTTAATAATTGCATTCAAGGTATCCTTTGCCAAATAGGCATACTTCACCGCCTTACCAAAAGCATCCAGCAATTGATAAGGTAAGTATTGCTTACTAAAGAGAAAACCCATCTGGCTATACACTCTGTAAAGCGTGCCATAGTCACAATCTGCGGCAGTGGTATCGGCTTGCTCCGTCGCTTTATTATAATATTCCAATGCCATTGGTGCCTCATACATATCCCGGTACACGCAGCCCAACACATAGTTGGCAAGCATTCGCTCGTTAGCTGAGCCATGGTTATCATAATAATCCACGACCTTCTTCATCACGCTATCAGATGTGAACGTGATGCAAGCCTTGTTCATCGCCTTATGCCGCAACAACTCATAGCGCATTTTTTGCGATTGGGAAAACTCTGGTAGCTGGGACTTTATTCCATCAAGCATCCGGATGGCAACCTTGGCGGAGTCGTCATTAACATTCATAATGCTATCTGCCCGCTGCATCAAATCATCATACTTCCTGTTTCCTGCACAAGATGTAAGAATCATGATGATTAACAATAAAAATATGACCTTTTCTTTCATTCCTCTCTCTTTTCTGCAAAAGTACGAAAAAATAAAGAAACTACAACATAATGTCTCTATAAAATTAGAAAAAAAGCTGAACTTTCATCTGAACAAAGTTAAGTAGCGCTGCGCATTGTCTGTAGTCCTTTCTGAATCACAATGCAAAGATACATCCATGAGAATCCGCCATTCACGGTTTCTCACGGTTATTCACGGTTTCTCACGGATTTTCTTTCTTTTTCTGATAATTAGCTCAGAAAGATGATTAATTCAAATGGTAAAAGAGACTTGCTTTTGACGGCTAAGTAACTTACTTAGGAATGACAGATGACACTGGTGACACAAAGAACCTTTTCTGCCTTTTAGCAATACTCTTCCTTAAACCACAGACGATAAATCGGATCAACAAATACAAAATCAGCTTTCTGCTTCTCTATGACATCCTTGTTCTGAAGAATCTTCTTGTTCTTAACTATCGTATTGGGATTACCCAGGTTATACACCTGCTTCACTGCTTGTGATGAAAAATGCTGCTCACCATCAGCTATCGCCTTGAGCATCTCTATCTGGGTAGAACTGAGATTTTCCGTATCGTTCTGAAACATAGGGGTATTGATGTTCAATACCTGCTTGAGACCGAGAGAGAACACTTCTTCCGTCACCTCAGAAACCGTAAAGCTCCAAATAAAATAGCACAACTGCTGCAGATACCAGGAATGACACTCCACCACATCGCAAATCCTGCTGGCAAAAGATTCTGAAATTCGCTTGCCGGTCTTCTCAAAAGATGATAAGATAAAAGGAATCCAATGCTCCTTGGCTATCTTCTGCATGAAGATGACCTGTCCGAAACGATAGAACGGACTGTTGGAATTATTGAAGATGTTGAGCATCATATTACGCTTGCTGCCATAAAGGCAATAAGAGGTCAACTGCTGCTGTTGCCATACTGAGCGCATCTTGCCCTCCATATCCTTATATTCCGGGAGATTAGCCAACTGCTGAAATTCATCAATGCACACGATAATCCTGATTCCCTTTTCCTTCGCCAGCAACTCAGGCAATTGGAGAATCGCCATCTTATCTCTTTCTTGCGGCACAAACTTCAGGTCGAAAGCCACAAAATCCGTAATCTGATCGTTAACTATTATTTGTGGAACCACACCCGTCAAGAACTTCTTGGCGTCCTCTATCCAACGTTCTATCTTGGAAGAAGCACAGGCTATGACCTGACTGGCAAAAGTGCGATAGAATTCTGCTTCCGAGCCAATACTGAAAGCATCTATATAGCAGATTCTCACCTCCTTATCTTCTTCACTCAGTTCCGTCATCGCCTTCTTTACAAGCGACGATTTTCCCCATCGACGTGGAGAAATGAGCATCACGTTGATATGGGAAGCCAGGAGTTGCTTGAGCAAAGTTCTGTCTTCCGTTCGGTCGATAAAATTCTCTTCGGTAGCCAAAGTACCAAACTGAAAAGGAGATTGAAATACTGCCATATTCTTCTTATTAAATTCGTTTTACCAGCTTTATTTAATTCTTACCACCTGCAAATATACAAAAAGTTACCCAAAGGTAACTTACCTTAGGGTAACTTTTTGTGATTATTAACCTATACTAATGGTTAATCAGGTCATTAAGGTCAAGGTAAGAGGTCCGCAAATCGTAGCCGATAACAATAAGGATGATGACGAGTAAGTCACCATCCTTATTGGATTATTAGAAATTATATTTTACGCTGAAAGTACATCCGATAGGACGCAACTGATAAATGTATCAGAAGAAAGAAAGCCCAAAGCTACCTTGGTGCTCTCGCATCGTAGTCCCCAAGTCCTTCACTCTATTTTGCATTTGGTAATAAGAGTACTCCAAAGACAAGTTCACCTTATCGATTCGTCTGTGCGTAACGCTTCAACTTCTTATGTTGATTGTAGGCTCTGACCATTACATTGCCAAGAGCTTTTCCCGACTCGTCCCTTACCATTCCCGAAAGGGTGGTTTGGGCAGAGAGAGGCAAGGCCATTAGCATTGCAAGGACTACCATCCCTATATACTTGATGAAACTCATGCTAAAACTTTTGTTGTGTCAACCTGTTTTTATACTATTCCTTTTCCAAAGGATTATAGAACAATTTCCTTTTTGGCATAGGCATAGGTTTTCCATTCATATCTTTAGGAGCTAAAGGAGAATTTTTCCAAGACTTTGCTGGATTAGACTTATAATCAGCCAAAGCTTGATTAAAGTGCTCACGAGTAGTCTTGAAATACTCTTTGTCGTTGACAGTAATTGGTGAACTTGATTTGCGAACAGAAATCGCAGAAAAAGTATGCTCTTTATCTTCTGTTTCCGCCGCAAGAATTAACCCTGGTAATCCATTTAACTTCCAAGGTCCTACACTTTTAGGTATATCACAATACCAAGCTATCCAATTACGTCCACGGAAAGTAGCTGTTGCTTGATGACATAAATAGCCACAAATCATCTTTGTACTATCAGACAATACCCAATCAATTTGAGGTATATCCTCTTGATAGGTATAACTATCTATAGATACCTTACCATAATAAGACAGTCGTTTTGTATTTGCATTTTCTAACAAGAATTCTTTAAAGTCTGGTCTATACATATTATAGGTTTTTAAAAACTATCCGTTAGTCATCTGTTGTTTTCCAACAAGAACAGAATCTAGCCTATAAGAACCATAACTCTCAAATTTAGAAACAGTATCTCCTATTTCCAATATAGCATAATACTCTCTCATATCTCCAATGCTATGGTCTATAATACGATAGTTATAGATGCATTCCATAACACTTGTGTCTAATGTTTTGTTTTTACCCAATTTTGCTGGTTCATTAGCCCATGAACCTCCTATTGAAATTTCCTGCGCTCTTACCAACAAAGGAAACACAAAAAGCAACAAACAAATAATTTTCTTATTCATGATAAATACAATTTGTACAAGAGGTTTTACATTATCCTTATTTCCGCAACACTATAATTAATATTTTTTATAAGCACCTGAGCAACAATAAGTTGCTCAGGATTTTGCCCGCACCCAGGTAACTACAGGCTTGAGTGATGGCGTGAATATAGAAATCAGAAAGGGTCTGTCGCTGAAAGACAAGGTACGCGGTCCACAAATCGTAGCTGACAGCAAGGAAGAATAAGGCAGATTGAGTAAATATGCTATCAAACTCATGCTTTTAACATCATTTGCCTTAAAAAACTTGGAAGTTATTGAAATAAAACGTATCTTTGCGTCATCTACCAGTTAGAATATATTCTACTGATAGTGAGTGAATTAACTAACAGTATTAACATCAAAAACAAAAGCATTATGAAAAAATATGTATGTGATGTTTGTGGCTGGGTTTATGACCCAGAAGTAGGTGACCCAGAGGGCGGTATCGCTCCAGGTACAGCATTTGAAGATATTCCAGATGATTGGGTTTGCCCACTTTGCGGAGTAGGAAAAGACGAGTTTAGTCCTGTTGAGGAATAAACCTGAATATCCAGACCGGACAGAATCCTATCATCCTGTCCTGGTTAGCTTTTTATCATTCAATTTGGTCATCAATTAATATTAAGGAGGAATCATTATGACTAAGATTAGAGAAATCTACCGCTGCCAGATTTGCGGCAACGTGGTAGAAGTAGTAAACCCAGGAGCCGTGCTCAGTTGCTGCGGCGAGCCAATGAAGCTCATGAAGGAAAATACCAGTGATGGTGCCAAGGAGAAACATGTGCCTGTGATAGAACCTATCGAGGGCGGATATCGTGTAACGGTAGGAAGCGTAGAACATCCGATGCTTCCAGAGCATTACATCCAGTGGATAGAGTTGCTCACCCCTACAGATGTGCTTCGTCACGAGTTGAAGCCAGGCGAAAAGCCTGAAGCTATCTTCCTGACCAACGCAGAAGCCAAGGATGTTGTGGCTCGCGAATACTGCAACCTTCATGGATTGTGGAAAGGGGAAATCTAAAGAATATTATCATCCGGGATGGTGTGTCTATATACTTTAGACACGCTATCCTGCTTTTTATCCATCTCATCAGGCAACTTTTCTCTAAAAAACTTGGAACATATTGAAATAATTCGTATATTTGCACCTGGTAATGCCAAAAACCTAATTTTAAATCATAAAAATGCGTTTAAACAGAAAACGTATTAAGCATACAATTTTAATTATTAACACTTTAAATTACATCAATTATGAGAAGAACAATCTTTACCCTTATCATGCTTTGTATCGCAACCCTAACCCTGCAGGCACAAGATGTCTGGACTGCAGCAGGTTCCAGTACACTCTTCGGTTCTCATTGGGACGCAACGGATACTAACAATGACCTGAGCGATAAAGGGAATGGTATCTGGGAACTCACCAAAACCGACTGCATTCTTGAACAAAATGTGAAATACGAACTTAAAGTCCTGAAGAATCATAATTGGGCAGAATCGTACCCTCAAACCAACTATGTCTTTACGGTAGAAGAAACAGGTACCTATAACGTCACTATCCAGTTTAATGAAACCAACTACGAAGTCGGGGTAATCACCAAAAAGACAGGTGATGCTGTCATTGGTGAAAAGACATGGACTGTAGCTGGATTTGGTGTAATTCTCGGAAAAGAATGGGATCCGAAAGCAACAGAAAACGATATGATCAAACAGGAAGATAACGTCACCTACATTCTGACCAAGACCAATCTGACCATTGCTCAAGGCGGTTATAAATATAAGATCTGTGCTAACCACAATTGGTCAGAGAACTATGGTGATGATACTGACCCTGAAGGTAATGCCTCCATTTATATCGAAGAAGACGGAATCTACGACGTTACCTTCACCTTCAATTCAGTAACTAAGGAAGTATCAGCTACAGCTGTACGCACCGATACCGATGGCATTAGCCAGATTGCCGGTGACGTCAAAGCCAAGAACGTAGTCTTCAACCTTCAGGGACATCGTGTTTCAACTCCTAAACAGGGAGTTTATATCATCAACGGTAAAAAAGTGGTCGTAAAATAATAAAAACTGCTCAAAGTAATCATCAGAAAGGCATTCACCAGCATCGTGAATGCCTTTTTTAGTTTATTTACCACGAATTATTTTGTATTTTATTCGATTTAACGTACCTTTGCACCCAAATATTTAAACGTTTAAAAATAAAATGGCATTAAAATGTGGTATTGTAGGTCTTCCTAACGTGGGAAAATCTACATTGTTCAACTGTCTGTCTAGTGCAAAAGCACAGGCAGCTAACTTCCCTTTCTGTACTATCGAACCAAACTTGGGCGTCATCACCGTACCAGATGAGCGACTCAACAAATTGGCAGAGATTGTTCACCCAGGACGCATCGTCCCAGCTACTTGCGAAATCGTGGATATCGCAGGTCTTGTTAAGGGTGCCAGCAAGGGCGAAGGTCTTGGAAATAAATTCTTGGGGAATATTCGTGAGTGCGATGCAATCATCCACGTAATCCGTTGCTTCGACGATGACAATATCGTACGTGAGGGTGGCGCTAAAGTTGACCCATTGGAGGACAAGAGCGTTATCGATACAGAGTTGCAGCTCAAGGACTTGGAGACTATCGAATCCCAGCTCGCCAAGCAGCAGAAGACAGCTGCTGCAGGCAACAAGGACGCTAAAGTGATGGTTACCGTTCTGGAGGCTTACAAAGCAGAGTTGGAGCAAGGCAAGAACGCACGTGGCGTTACTTTCGAAAGCAAAGAAGAGCAGAAGGTGGCTCACGATCTCTTCCTTCTCACTACGAAACCAGTACTCTACGTAGCCAACGTAGATGAAGCTTCTGCCAAGAGCGGAAATGAATACAGCAAGAAGGTAGAGGAAATCGCTAAGGAAGAAGGTGCCGAGTGCATGGTTATCGCTGCGAAGACAGAGGAAGACATTGCATCTCTCGAAACCTACGAAGACAAGCAGATGTTCCTCGAAGAACTCGGATTGGAGGAAAGTGGTGTTAACCGCCTCATCAAGAAGGCATACGCTCTCCTGAACCTTGAGACATTCATCACTGCTGGTGAGATGGAGGTAAAGGCATGGACTTACCACAAGGGCTGGAAGGCTCCTCAGTGTGCTGGCGTCATCCATACCGACTTTGAAAAAGGATTTATCCGTGCTGAGGTCATCAAGTACGACGATTATATCCAATATGGTTCTGAGGCTGCTGTCCGCGAGGCAGGTAAACTCGGTATCGAGGGTAAGGAATATGTCGTTCAGGATGGCGACATCATGCACTTCCGTTTTAATGTTTAATTATGACAAACCTGCTTAATTATATCGTTTGGGATCCAGATCCTATTCTTGCGCATCTGGGTCCTTTGACCATCCGATATTACTCCACTTGCTGGCTTATCGGTTTACTTTTGGGCTATCTGCTCATGCAGCGACTCTACAAGCAGCAGAAGTTGGGCGATGCCAAGTTTGAGCCTCTCTTCCTTTATATCTTCTTCGGTATTCTGGTAGGTGCACGTCTCGGTCATTGCCTCTTCTACCAGCCTGAGTATTTCCTTACGCAATGGGATCACTTCATCGAGATGCTGATACCTATGCACCACATGCCGGATGGCAGTTGGAAACTTACAGGATATGAAGGACTGGCCAGTCATGGTGGTGTATTCGGAATGTTTGTTGCCATCTGGCTCTACTGCCGCAACATGAAGGTAAAGGGCTGGGTTGTGCTCGACAATATGGGTATTGTCTCCGGTATTGCAGCCATGTTTATCCGTCTGGGTAATCTGATGAATTCAGAGATTATCGGCAAGGTGACTGATGTGCCTTGGGCATTCATCTTTGTTCGTGAAGATCAATACCCTCGCCATCCAGGACAACTCTACGAGGCCATCGCCTACCTCATTATCTTCTTGCTCATTCTCTTCATCTATAAGAAGAAAGGTCCTAAGAGTGTGGGTACAGGCCTATATTTCGGTCTCTGTATCACCCTCATCTTCGCCTTCCGCTTCTTCATCGAATATACGAAGGAGATTCAGGTGGCATTTGAGGCTGGACTTCCTATGGATATGGGACAGATATTGAGTATCCCACTCATTCTTCTGGGAGTTTGGAGCATCGCCTCCAGTTTTAAGAGAGCAAAGGCTCTGGAAGAGAAACAAGAAAAATAGGACTTGTTTGGGCTTGTTATGTTATTGCGGATAGTAGTATTTACTTTGCCGAGGCAGTAATACTTACTTTGTCAATGCAGTAGCATATAGGAACCATTTTCTATTTTAACCATACAGTTAGAACTGTTTTTCTATAAAATAAGAAACTCTCCCTTGCAGGAATCCAATCCTGAACAAGGGAGAGTTTTTATTTTCAATTCATCATTATCTACTTCTTATCTTCCCATCAAAATCTTCTTGATTTCATTGAGTTTGTTCAAAGCCTCTACCGGTGTGAGATTATTGATGTCCAAACCCAATATCTCATCGCGTATCTGACTCAAAACCGGATCATCAAGCTGGAAGAAACTGAGTTGTACTCCATCCTTCGGTTCATCCAGATGCTGCATATTAGGTTTGCCGGCAGCACCCACACCCGCATTGTCATCCTCCAGTTGTTTCAGTATAACATTGGCACGATTTACGATGCTACGAGGCATACCGGCTATTTCAGCCACATGAATACCAAAAGAGTGCTCGCTTCCACCCGGTTCCAACTTACGCAGGAAGATAACCTTGCCATCCACCTCCTTCACGCTTACATTGAAATTCTTGATGCGAGGAAAGTTCTTTTCCATCTCATTCAGTTCGTGATAGTGGGTAGCAAAGAGCGTACGTGCTTGCGCCTTCTTGTGCTGATGCAAGTATTCCACGATAGCCCAAGCTATTGAGATTCCATCATAAGTAGAAGTACCACGTCCTAACTCATCAAAGAGAACCAGGGAACGAGGAGAAACATTATTCAGGATATTCGCAGCCTCGGTCATCTCTACCATAAAAGTAGATTCACCAAGCGAGATATTATCACTGGCACCCACACGGGTGAATATCTTATCCACCAGACCTACTCTTGCACTCTCGGCTGGTACGAAACAGCCTACCTGTGCCAGCAGAACTATCAAGGCCGTCTGCCTTAAAAGCGCAGATTTACCGGCCATATTAGGACCCGTAATCATCATAATCTGCTGCTTTTCAGTATCGAGCAACACATCGTTTGGCACATATCGCTCACCTAAAGGCAACTGAGTTTCTATCACAGGATGGCGTCCCTGCTTGATGTCGAGCACCTCAGAATCGTCGATGACAGGACGCACATAGTGGTTTTCTTCCGATGCCTTCGAGAAGGAAAGAAGACAGTCCATACGGGCAATGAGGTTGGCATTGATTTGTATCTGAGGAATATACTCTTGCATCGAAGCAATCAGTTCATTGAAGAGTTGGGCTTCGAGAATCAAAATTTTCTCATCGGCACCGAGAATCTTCTCTTCATATTCCTTCAGTTCCTGAGTAATATATCGCTCTGCCTGAGCAAGCGTCTGCTTGCGAATCCAGTCTTCAGGCACCTTGTCCTTGAAGGTATTGCGCACCTCTAAATAATAGCCAAATACATTATTATAACCCACTTTCAGGCTGGAAATACCTGTTTTCTCTATCTCGCGCTCCTGTATCTTGAGCAGATAGTCCTTACCATGCCGGCTGATGGAACGCAGATCGTCCAATTCTGCATTGTAGCCATCAGCGATAACATCGCCCTTATTGATAAGCTGCGGAGGATCCGGCTGGATTTCCTTTGCTATCCGTTCTTTCAGCGTTTCACAGAGATTGAGTTGCTCACCCACTCGCTGCAAGGCTTCATTCTTGGCATGTTGACAAGCCACCTTGATTGGCTGGATAGCCTCCAAGGCATGTTGCAATTGCACAACTTCACGAGGCGAAACTCTACCCACAGCCACTTTGGAAATGATACGTTCCAGGTCACCGATACGATGCAGTTGATCATCCATCAACTGCTTGAACTCCGGTTCCTTGAAGAAATATTCCACGATGTCGAGTCGTTCATTGATTGGACGCACATCTTTCAGTGGAAAGACAAGCCAGCGGCGGAGCATACGGCCTCCCATTGCCGTTACGGTGCGGTCGATGACATTCAGAAGCGACGAACCATCGTCCTGCATCGGAGCCACCAGTTCGAGACTGCGGATGGTAAAGCGGTCCATACGCACGAACTTATCCTCCTCAATACGGGAAAGTGCTGTAATATGATTGATTTGGGTATGCTGGGTAATCTCCAGATACTGCATGATGGCTCCGCTGGCAATGATACCGTTCTTCAGATGTTCTACACCAAAACCCTTCAAGGATTTGGTCTTGAAATGACCGAGGAGTTTCTGTCGGGCAGTCTGTTCGGTGAAAACCCAGTCGTCCAATTCGTATGTACAGTATTTAGTTCCGAAACACTGTTCGAATTTCTGTTTCATGGCACGATCATAAAGCACTTCTTTCGGCTGGAAGTTGCCCATCAGCTTCTCCACATAGTCGGGAGTACCTTCCCCTGTAAGGAATTCGCCCGTAGAGATGTCGAGGAAGCTTACACCACAAGACGCTTTTCCAAAATGGACAGCAGCAAGGAAATTGTTCTCCTTGTAGTTCAAGACATTATCGCCCATCGCCACACCCGGAGTCACCAGTTCCGTAATGCCTCGCTTCACCATCTTATCCATCTGGCTAAGCCCCTTCTTACCCTTGATTTCCAAGCGTTTCTTCTTTGGATCTTCCAACTGGTCGCACACGGCAACACGCTTGCCGGCACGTATCAACTTAGGCAGATAAGTATCGAGTGCATGATGAGGGAAACCAGCCATCTCAGCACCACCTGCCGAACCGCCATTATTACGACGAGTCAGGGTAATACCGAGCACCTTGGAAGCCTCTATAGCATCCTCGCAATAAGTTTCATAGAAGTCACCACATCGGAAAAGCAACAGTGCCTCGGGATGTTTCGCTTTCATCTCAAAAAACTGCCGCATCATCGGCGTAAGACCTTTATTATCGTTTGCCATTATATTTTTCTATCTTATTTCTGAATCTAAAACATTGTCGACAGAACTCTTTTGTTCCCCAAATACAGAGAACGCAGATTCAATATCAGAAATGCAAAAATACAAAATATTATCCAAAGGCAAGTTACCGAAAGGTAACATTTAGACATTTTTAAATCAATATCTTCCGTAATCACATGAGAAATGCGTATTTTTGCAAGATAAAAATGCTCATTCTTATGAGTCTAAGCTTTTATTAACTGAAAAAATGAAAAGAAAACAGATATATATTGCTATCATATCTCTCGTTTGCTGCACGCTCATTGCAATCGGGGTCACCCTTCATCTGCGCAATCAGAAGGAGCCTCAGCCTACCGCTGTCAAGGCACCAGATACCCGCAAGAAGATAACCGTGGCAAAAGATACCATCAAGAAGATAAAACCTGTCATCAAGCAGGACTTCAATATCATAGGTACCCTGAGAGATACTGACGGAAAAGGTGTGGCGAACGTCATCGTAAGCGATGGATATAACTGCGTGAAGACTGATTCGCTCGGAAGATACAAGATGAAACGGGACAGTCTTGCCCGCTTCATCTACTACTGCGTGCCTGCCGACTGTGAGGTTCCTACCCATTCTGCTACAGATCGCACGGCTTGCTTCTACCAGCCAGTATCCAAGAAAAAGAAAATATATGATTTTACCCTGAAAAGACTACCTGGAGGAAAGGAAATCAGTTATAAGATGATTGTCATCGGCGACCCGCAGGTTACCAATGCCTACAGTCCTTATTATACCTCGCCCACCGACAACCCCATCAAGAAGAGCGACGTTGAGCGATTTACCACCCAGACGATGGCAGATATCAAGCAGACTATCAGGAGTCTGCCTGCCGGGACTCCTGTCTATGGACTCAGCATGGGCGATGACGTACAATATTACGGAGGATATAATGCCCACCTGGAGAGACAGATACGCCAAGCTTTGGGCTCATCGAAGATGCGCCTCTTCTCCGTCATCGGCAATCACGACCAGGACGGAAAGGCACTCTACAGACGTAAGTGGGAGGAAAACTTCGGACCTACCGACTACTCTTTCGACCGTGGCGATGAGCACTTTGTGTGCATCAACAACTGCTTCTTCTATCGTGGGAAAGCCTATTATTCACCAGGCGAACTGCGAGAGCGGCAGATGCGCTGGCTCAAGCAGGATCTCGCCCTCACGCCCAAAGACAAAAAGGTAGTACTCTGTTACCATATTCCTTTCACCTTCGGAAATGCACCTTTCGGCAAAGCCAAACCTCTTGGCATAGAGAATGAGAAGGGACATTATTCCTCCTCTCGCCTATCCCAACTCCTGGCACTTCTGCATCAGTTTGAGGGAGGATACGAACTCTTTTGCGGTCACACCCATTTCGCCTGCAACCATGAAATTCGGTATGAGGGCGAGGATGTGATGGAGCATTGTCATGCTGCAGCATGTGGCAATATATGGCAATCCAACATAAATATCTGCGGTACACCAAACGGCTATTATGTCTATCAGTTCATTGGTACCCGCCTTACCGATTGCTATTATAAGGGCACATTCTGGGATAAGAACAAACAGATGACCATCTTCAGAGCACAGACCGACTTCAATGGCGAATCGTATGCTGAGGACTGGGGACTTTCCAAAGATAAAGATAAGAATATACTGGTAGCCAATGTCTTTAACGCCGACTCCCACTGGCGGGTTGTAGCAATAGAAGATGGCAAAGAATACCGGATGCACCGCATCAGCAGCAAAGGTCAGGATGCCTTTGCCGCTGGCTATCATCATAAATACAGCGAATCAGTATCCTATCGTTTTGTGAGCAAGGGCAACAGTTATCTGCTCATGAACCATCTGTATTATTATGTCCCAAAGAATCCGAATGCCAGAATAACAATCAAGGCTTCAGACCCTTATGGTCATACATTTACCGCAGAGAGTACCGAAGCGGTCAGTGAGCCTTTCTTCAATTACGCTCACTACTATGAGCAGGAGAATCAGGAATACAAGAAGGCAAGAAACTCCCTCTTGCGAGATTCTACCATAAACAGGCAGAAGGATTCGACACGGAGTAATCGCCATACAAATACAAAACTATAACCATATAAATTATTGTGTTTAACTATCTATTTTATAATAAGAGTACATTTAAAATACTTGGTGGATTCATATATGCCAGTCTTTTGACCAATTCTTTTCAGAAACCAATACTCATGATAGTCAAACAGGAAAGCGGCGCCGCCTGCAAATCCGCAGGAAAGCGCCGCCCATTGTAAACCTATTCTCGTACAAATATGACTTCTTGAAAATAAAACTACTTTGCCTTGATGACGAAGCGGAATTCGCGGTCGCCATAATGCATACGGTATTTCTCCATAGGCTTAGTCATCCAGCTGTCGATGCAACCTAAGCCGTACTGGCGTTGCTGGATATGTACCTGTGTCAAGCCCTTGTCAACCAAATCACCGCTATGCTGTCCCCAAGCATGCTCCTTTTCATCACCAGAATCCAAATCCTTAATAGAATAAGGAATGGCACTGCACTCCATCGGAGCATAACCCTCGAAAGTAATACCCTTGCCTGATGCTGGATTGAAGATGGAGAAATAACGGATATCTGTATGGTTGCCACTCTCCTGAGGACGAATATAAGGATAATACTCATCCTTTACATCCGACTCATATTTGCCAATAAAGGTAGAAGAATGACGGTCGATATAATTCTCCTCCGGGCCACGGCCATAATATTCCAACTTAGAGAATGATGCAGGCAAATCCAATACCATACCATATCGGAACAAGTCAGCTATCTTAGCCGCTTTATCCGTGGTCATCTTCTCGGTAACAGAAACCTCACCTACCGCATTGATGCGATAACGAAGTACCAACTCAGCCTTCACCTCAGGCATTTCAAAGGTAGCCGTCAAAACAACACTATCCTTCATCTCACTCTTGTCAAATGACTTCAAGTTCATTACAGGATTTTTCCAAACCTTCAACTCCTTCTGCAAAGAAGCACCATAATCATTATCAGTAGGAGCACGCCAGAATTCAGGCTTCATGCTCTCGCGGAATTTCAAGATAGGCTCACCGTCCACGTCAAGATAGTCTATCAAACCCGTCTTTTTGCCTATAGTAACCGACATTCTCTTGGCAGAAACCTTCACATAGCCATTGGTTTCCTCTACCTCTATATTGCTGGTACTCTGGAGTTTCCCTTTCTTACCAGAAATCTTAGTAGAAGTCGGCGCAATAGGAGTATCTACCTTATCAAACTGATATTCATTGATGACAAACTGCTGGCGGGCCATTACCTGTCCTTTCTCTACCAATGGTTCTGTACCATCGCAGGCAAAGGCAAAATTGACTGTAATTTCCTCCTTACCATGTTCAGACTCTGCTTCAGCAATAGCATACTTCAAAGCATCACTCTTCACCATTTTAGTAGTCTGAGGAGCAATACCCTTAGTCTCAGGAATCTCAACAGTAGATAATTTCACGCCATTGGCATAGACTGTTGCAGTAAGGTACAGGTCGTCAATATTCTTGAAGAAATTCTCATTATAGATATTGAAAGCACCATTCACAGCATCCAGATCCTTAATCCATACATTCTGATGCCAATACTGGATTTCGTAGGCATGCGGATTCAAACGGCGGTCTGGAGCAATAATACCATTGCAATTAAAGTTGTAGTCACTGGCAGGATAACGTCCATAGTCGCCACCATAGGTAAAGATTTCCTTGCCTGTAATCGGACTCTTGTCACGCAGACCCTGATCTACAAAGTCCCAGATGTATCCACCCTGGTACTTAGGATATTTGCGAATCAGATCCCAGTACTCCTTGAAACCGCCCTCTGAGTTACCCATCGCATGAGCATACTCACATTGGATATAAGGTTTCACGCCATCACTCTTGCAATATTTCTCACTCTCCTCGTAGTCGATATACATCGGGCAATGAATATCGGTCTTACTGTCATATCCACCACGCTCATACTGCACAGGACGAGTCTGATCATAGGCCTTCACCCAGTCATAGGTCTTCTCGAAGTTGATGCCATAGCCACACTCATTACCCAAACTCCATACGATGATGGAAGGATGGTTAATGAAAGTCTTCACATTACCCTCGTTACGCTCGATATGAGTCTGGAGGTATTCAGGGAACTTGGCGAGAGATTTCTCATCATATCCCATACCATGAGATTCAAGGTTTGCCTCGGCAGTCACATAGATTCCATATTCATCACAGAGGTCATACCAGCGAGGATCATCAGGATAATGACAGGTACGAACAGCGTTGATATTCAACTGCTTCATAATCTTAATATCCTGAATCATGCGCTCCACGCTGACCACATAGCCACCATCAGGATCTATTTCATGACGGTTAGCACCCTTGATCAGGACAGGCTTGCCATTGACCAGGAGCTGTGCATTCTTGATTTCCACATTGCGGAAACCTATCTTTTGAGGAATAACCTCCGATACACCCTGCTTATTTTTCAAAGTAATGAATGCCTTATATAAATAAGGTGTTTCTGCAGTCCATGCCTTCACACCTGGCACCTTAATAGTACCATGTACACCTGAAGCCTCGGCAATCTTCTTGCCATCCTTATCACACAATGTAAGAGTAACATCAGCCTTACCACCCTTCAAGGCTATCTGATAGTTCAGGACACCATCCCGGTATTGATTTTCCAACCCTGCATCCAGACGGATATCAGCTGCATGAACTTTCGGACGGGCATAGAGATATACCTCACGGGCAATTCCTGTAAAACGCCAGAAGTCCTGATCCTCAAAATAAGAACCATCACACCAGCGCATCACCTGCATAGCAATGAGGTTTTTGCCTGGTTTCAGATATTTGGAGATGTTAAACTCTGCAGCCACCTTGCTGTCTTCGCTATATCCCACATACTTGCCATTCACCCAGAGAGTCAAATTGCTGGTAGCAGAACCTACATGGAAATATACATCCTTGCCCTTCCAGTCCTTAGGCAGGTCAAAGGTGCGGCGATAGGAACCCGTATAGTTGTTGAGTTCGCTGATATAAGGAGGATTTGGGTCAAACTGGGTAGCCCAGGCATACCCGATATTCTTATAAGTAGCATCGCCATAGCCATTCAGTTCAAACAAGCCCGGTACAGGAAAATCCTTCCATTGAGAATCATCAAAGTTGGCAGCGAAGAAATTGACAGGACGCTTGTTATAGTCCTTGACGAAATGAAATTTCCAAGTGCCTTCCATCGAAAGGTAGTTGGCTGAATTTTTCTTCTCGAAAGCCTGAGCCTTATCCTGATTCTCGAAAGCGAAGAACGCAGCACGGCGAGGAGCACGATTCTGCTGATTGACATCTACATTATGCCATCTGTTGGCATCTTGCGCCCTTACTTCGCCATGCCCATTAAAAACCATGGCACCCAGTAGGGCAAGAAACATGAAATTTCTTTTGTTCATATTTATGATTTAAAAACAGGTTTTACCTTATTATATATTTAATGGAACAGTTGACTATCTTCAACATCCGCAAATTCCTTGGAATTATCCTTGCGCATCTGCAGGTTGAGTCCGTTCCACCAAGAAGGCCAGCCACCAGTAATATTGGCTATGAAGACATACTTGACAGGATGTAACCCCTTAGCCAAAACTACGCAGTTGTCACGATGGGAAATACTCTTCACTTCGCTGGAGTTGTCGATAAGCAACTTACTGTCAATCCAAACCTGGTCGGCACGGGAAGAAACGTAATATACACCATCCTCTGGCACCATCACATATCCTTCAGCAATAGCAGCATAACCATTCTCTCCACGCAGAGTGCGAGCATCGTCAGCCTGCTTCAATTTCATTTCGCCAAAGTTGCGGATAACAGATTTTTCCCAGACGCCATCCGTCCATTCTAAGTCATTCACATGATGATAATACCCCTTGATGCGCTTCATCTCCAAACCCGGCTTTACATCTTTCACCTCAACAGAAGGAGCATAATTCTGTTTCTCCACCTGGATGGTTCTGATGCGACTCATCTTACCAGAAGGCAAAACCGTAGCAATATTGATGATACAATCATGGTTTACAGGGATAGGAGCAGTATAGATCAGAGACTCTGGAGTAGGCATCGTGCCATCCAGTGTATAGACCATCTTCATCGGACGGGAAGTGGTAAAGGTTACAGTAGTATCCTTGGTAATCACCACTTTATCGCAGGATCCGTATGGCTGCTCTGGCAGAGGAAGATGATATTTGATACAACGTTCATCAAGTCTTACGAGGTTAGCATCCACTCGTTTGCAGAAATCCGTAAGGTTCTTACGACTCAATGGCGACCATGCCACCTCAGATAGTGCCAGGGCACGAGGATACATCATATACTCCATCTTGGCATTGGAATACATATATTCAGACCAGTTGTTGCATTGCACACCCAAAATATGCTTATCAAGTCCAGCCTTGCGGATTACATCAGGAACAGGGTCGAAACTATAGGTTTTGGCCAAATAGACAGGACTGCTTGGAATCGTGATTGGTTCTATCTTACTGTCGCCCTGATAATGGTCAAGGTAAAGCCCACCAGAACCAGGAGTCATGATAACATCATGCCCTTGCTTAGCAGCTTCGATACCTCCATCAATACCTCGCCAAGACATGACGGTAGCATTCTCACTCAATCCACCTTCCAGAATTTCATCCCATCCGATGATTTTCTTACCATACTTCTCCAGCATCTTTTCTACACGCTTGATGACGTAGCTCTGCAGTCTTTCCTCTGCAGTGTGCTTGCCATCGCTCTGAAGATGCTCGTCAACAATACGCTTCTGACAAGTAGGGCAGGTTTTCCAACTGTTTTTCGGGCACTCGTCGCCACCTATATGGAAATATTTACCAGGGAAGAGCGGCACCATCTCCTTGAAGATATCATCCAGGAAATGGAACATCAATTCCTTGCCGGGACACATCACGATGTCCTCGATACCCCAAACCATTCTTGGAGTCCATTGCTCTCCCTTGCAGGACAATTCCGGATAAGCAGCAATAGCCGCCATCATGTGTCCAGGAAGATCCACCTCAGGAATCACCGTCATATAACGCTTGGCAGCATAATCCACGATATCCTTAATCTCCTCCTGTGTATAAAAACCTCCATAGATAGAGCCATCGCCTTCCTTGCGATAACCGCCAATAGAAGTCAGTTTAGGATATTTCTTGATTTCAATACGCCAGCCCTGATCTTCCGTCAGATGGAAATGCATCGTATTGACCTTGAGAGAAGCCATCAGGTCAATCTGCTTCTTCACATTCTGTACAGTAATGAAATGACGGCATGGATCGAGATGGAAACCACGATAACCGAAACGAGGATAGTCTTCGATATCACAACATTGTGCCACCCATTTGACTCCCTTTACCAGAGAAGCACTTTCCACTTCCGCTGGCAACAACTGCAGGAAGGTCTGCATACCATAAAAGGCACCCTTACCTGTCTTTGCTTTGATAACCACTCCCTTGGCAGTAACCTGAAGGCGATAGCCCTCCTCATTCATTTTCATCGAAGGGTTGATGATGATAGAGACATTTCCCTTCTTGTTGCCCACATTGACCTCATATCCAGTAGAAGTCTTGAGTTTACCTGCCAGATAACCGGCTATCGCTTTACCTTCCTCCGTATTGTAGGAAATACCAAGGCTGGAAGGCAAAATAAATTCTCCACGCTGTTGGGTGAGTTTGACTGGTGTTGGAATCACATTGACTTCTGCAGCCAAAGAACACACAGGATTCATCCCCAAGGAAGCCATGAGGGCGAATGCTGGAAATAGTTTTTTAATCTGATTCATATCGTATTCAGTTGTTAGTTTGATCTAGTTATTCAAATATGAGGTTTTAATTTTTCTAATATCTTTTATTAGTTACGAATATTTTAATAAAATATTTTATTTTGCAAAGATATATGTTTTTTGCGTTACTTCAAAGGTTTTATGGTTAATAAATCTAAAATACCAATACTTTTTGTATCTCGTCATCTTTATGCAGATAAGTGTATATTTACCACATTATCAGATATTTACGTGTAAAGGAACAAAATAACTCACGAAAAGAGTGAGACTATTTTCTATCATAAGAATTATAATAAAAAGGACTTTAAGATAGAAACTCTAAAGTTTACTTATATATATAAATAAGGTGTAGGGTCTAAAAAACAGCCTCAAAATAATAAAAAAGCAAAGAAATGAATACGTTTAATATTTATTAACTATAAAAAAGTTGCACGTATTAATAAAATCTATATCTTTGCAAATAAAAAATATTACTTATGAAACAAGAGATAATAAAATATATTAAGAACATAGGTAAAAAAGCTACTGTACCTAAGAAAATCTTGGAGCATTTTATATCTCACGGACATTCCACTATCCCGGAAATATCTAAGAGTATAGGAGTAAGTCTCCCAACCACGACAAGCGCCTTAAATGAGATGATAACAGTGGGAATAGTCAAAGAATTCGGAAAGAAGGAAACTGCCATGGGGCGCATCCCAATGCTTTACGGTTTGAAGCCTAAGGCTGGTTACTTTATAGGTGCCAATCCGGAAATGGACAGTCTGGCACTTTCTGCAAGTGATTTCTGCGGCAACCAGATAGTGGAAAAGACAAAAATTCCCTACTGTTACGAAAACACTCCGGAGAATCTGGAAAAACTCGGAAGCATCATCAATGATTTCATAGACAGTCTTCCTATCAAGAAAGAGGAAATACTAAATGTCTGTGTCAATGTAGCAGAACGCGTTAATCCTTTTGAAGGAACGGCATACAATATGTTTACATTTACCGAAAAACCTTTGGCAACGGAAATATCAGAAATGATCAATTTGCCGGTTTGCATCGAAAACGACACCAGAAGCATGACCTATGCAGAATACATCAAAGGCTGCTGTAAAGGAATGAAAGACATTATCTTTGTGAATGTGTGCTGGGGTCTCGGAATCGGAATCATCATAGACGGTAAACTCTATTATGGAAAGTCTGGATATTCCGGTGAATTTGGACATACACCTGGCTACAACAACAACATCATCTGCCACTGTGGAAAAATCGGTTGCATAGAAACTGAAACTTCTGGCAGAGCTCTGAAAAGAAAATTGACCGAAGCACTACTGGAAGGAAAACAATCCATACTTTCAGACAAGGTGGTAAACAGAAAAGAAGAGTTAATCTTACAAGATATTCTGGACGCCATCGCAAAAGAAGATGTGCTCAGCTTAGTTATCCTACAACATGTTGCAGATGAACTGGGAAAACAACTGGCAGGAATCATCAACGTCTTCAACCCGGAAATGCTGGTCATCGGAGGCGAAATGTCGGCTACAGGAGATTATCTGACATTGCCTATCAGAATGGGCATCAAGAGATTCTCTCTCAACGTCATGAACGAGGATTCTAAGATTGTAACCTCCGAACTGAAAGGTCAAGCGGGCGTAGTGGGAGCCTATCTCATGGCAAGATACAGATTACTCTATGCTTAGCAAATACCTCTCTCTAACTGACAACTATATATACATGACTGACAAAAATCAACAAAAACCTGATTAAATATAAATCTATCTCTCTATATATAAAAGGTATGAGAAGATACATTGTGTACGAGAAAAAATAACTTAAACCGAAACAACATGAGAAAATGCTTTCTGATTGCCATGATGTTGGGAATCTCAACACTGGCAATTTCGGCACAAAAGACATCCAAGTCACTGGAGCCTGTGCAACCAACTCCTACTACCAAACAGGTAGAATGGCAGAAAATGGAAACATACGCTTTCATCCACTTTGGATTGAACACTTTCAATGACAAAGAATGGGGATACGGAAACTCGGATGTAAAAACCTTCAATCCCAAGAAATTGGACTGCGAGCAATGGGCAAGAACACTTGCTGCTGCAGGTATGAAAGGGGTCATCATCACTGCAAAGCACCATGATGGCTTCTGCCTTTGGCCAACCCATACGACAGATTACTGCATCCGAAACACTCCTTATAAGAATGGTGAAGGTGATGTCGTGGGAGAACTTTCCAAAGCTTGCCAAAAATATGGATTGAAGTTCGGCATATACCTCTCACCTTGGGACAGAAATCAGGCCAGTTACGGCTCACCATATTACCTGAAACTCTACCAGCGCCAACTCAAGGAACTGCTGAGCAACTATGGTGAACTCTTCGAAATATGGTTTGATGGAGCCAACGGAGGAGATGGATGGTACGGAGGAGCAGAGGAAAAACGAACCATCGACAGAAAGCACTACTACGACTTACCTAAAATCTTCCAGATTGTAGATAGTCTCCAGCCAAATGCCACTATTTTCGGTGATGGCGGACCAGGGTGCAGATGGGTAGGAAACGAAAACGGATTTGCAGGCGAAACCTGCTGGTCTATGATTCCTTCTAATACCGTATATCCGGGCTATAAAAACTACAAGCAACTGCAATTCGGCTGGGAAAATGGTGATCAATGGACCCCCGCAGAATGTGATGTATCCATCCGACCAGGATGGTTCTATCACGAAACTGAGGACAGTAAGGTCAAAACCGTTGACCAGTTATGCGATCTTTATTATAGAAGTGTAGGGCACAATGCCACATTCTTGCTTAATTTTCCGGTAAATAAAGATGGGCTCATTCATCCTATTGACTCAGCCAATGCAGTCAACTTCCACAAGAAGATACAGCAAGAATTGTCCAACAATGTCTTGAAAGGCATCACTCCTAAAACGGATAGCCAACAAGGCAAAAACATTGGCAAAAACATGACCGATGGGAAATACGACACCTTCTGGGCATCGAAAACGGTCAAAGGAGCAAGCATCGAATTCCGTCTGAGCAAGACACAAGAAATCTCTCGCCTTATGCTTCAGGAATACATCCCATTGGGACAACGGGTAAAAGCCTTCACTGTCTATTATCTCCAAGACAAGAACTGGGTGAAACTCAATCAGAAGGAAGAGACAACGACAATCGGCTACAAGCGCATTCTCAGATTTGACAAGATCAAAACCAATGGTCTTCGCATCGTATTCGATGATGCCCGAGGTTGCCCTTGCATCAATAATATTGCTGCCTACTAAGCAGATAGAAATATCTGTCAGGCAGATATAAAGCAAAAATAAAAAAGAACAAAATTATTATCTAAATAACTAACGTAAACAATTACACCTATGAACAAAAAAGTGAATTTTTATTTCGCGGCTCTTTTAGGTACTATGTCACCTCTTTGCGCCGTTCCAGCGTTAGCAAGCCAAAGCTTGATTGCAACTGCTACGCAACAGCAAAATTCCTGTACTGGTAATGTCATCGACCCTGCTGGCGAACCTCTTATTGGCGCTACCATTAGAGTTGATGGACAGGTAGGCGGTACTGTTACCGATATCGATGGTAACTTTACGCTCTCTAACTTAAAGAAAGGTGCCAAACTGACCATTACATCTATTGGCTACAAGGCGCAGACTGTAACATGGAATGGTGCTCCATTGAAAATCACCATGCAAGACGATGCCAACATGCTCGAAGAGACTGTAGTCATCGGTTATGGTACAGTAAAGAAGGCTGACTTAGCAGGTTCTGTTGCAGTATTAGACGGCAAGAGTTTCAAGGACCAGCCTGTTGCACGTGTTGAGGATGCCCTCAACGGACGTATGTCTGGTGTGCAGGTAATGTCAAGTGGTATTCCTGGTGGAGCCATGAAGATTCGTGTTCGTGGTACCAGCTCAGTAAACAAGAGCAACGACCCTCTCTACGTAGTAGACGGTATCGTTCGCGAGACTGGTCTTGAGGGTATCAGCCCTGAAGATATCCAGAGCATTCAGGTATTGAAGGATGCTTCTTCTACCGCTATCTATGGTGCCCGTGGTGCCAATGGTGTTGTGATGGTACAGACCAAGAGCGGTAAGGCTGGTGCTACACAGGTAACATTCGATGCTTCCGTAGGTTTCTCAAGCGCTTATCACATTCCAGAGGTCATGGGAACCAAGGAGTATGCACAGGCTTTGATTGATTACAAGGGTGTATCTCAGGGTGCTATGCAGGATTATCTTGACGGTACCAAGCCAGGTATCGACTGGATGGACGAACTGCTCCGTACAGGTATCACTCAGAACTATAAGGTAGCAGTTTCTCAGGGTAATGATAAAACTCAGACTTACTTCTCTGCCAACTATATGGACCAGAAGGGTGTTATCACAGATACCAGCTCTAAGCGATACGCTATCAAGGCTAACATGCACAACAAGATATTCGACTGGTTGGAAATGACCACCGATATCAATCTGGCTCAGACCGACAACTCAGGTGCTGATTTTCTTCAGAACCAATCTAACCCTATTTGGGTAGGTTTGAACTACTCTCCTACCATGGAGATGATGGATGCAAATGGCAATTATATTAAAGATACCAACAACAATATCCAGAACAACCCTTATGGTATTCTCCATGGTGGTGAATACGACCGTAAGCGCACGATGGTAACTGGTCACGTTGACTTGAAGTTCAACCTTCTCAAGGGCTTGACATTCACCACAACCAATGGTATCGACTATAATGATTACAAGTGGTACAATTTCACATCAAGCAAGGTGAATACCTCTGGTAACTCAATGGGCAATAACGATGCAACAGTTACCGCTTTGCAGTCAACCAACAACTTGACCTATAACAACAAGTGGGGTGATCATTCTTTGACCGCAACAGGTGTATGGGAAGTTACCTCTAATGAGGTTCGCCGTATGGGTATGACTGGTACAGGTATTATCCACGAACAGGTGGGCTACTGGAACGTAGCAGATGCTACATCTAAGACTCCTACCAACGGCTATAGCAAGTGGACCATGCTCTCTGGTGTAGCTCGCGTAATGTACAACTATGCCGAGCGCTACATGTTGACAGGTACTCTCCGTGCCGATGGTTCCAGCCGTTTCACCAACAAGAAGTGGGGTTACTTCCCATCTATTGCAGGTGCTTGGACTGTTTCTAATGAAAAGTTCTGGGAGCCTATTAAGAACGCTGTAGAATATATGAAGATTCGCGCCAGCTATGGTGTCATCGGTAATCAGGACATCACTCCTTATTCTACCCTTGGATTGTTGAAAACTACAGATTTCTCATATGGTACAAACCAATCTTACACAGGTTACTGGGCAAATGGTCTTGCTACACCAGACTTGACATGGGAGAAGGTACACCAGTTCGACCTCGGTGTTGACTTCGGTTTCTTCGGCAACCGATTGAACGTTAGCTTCGACTATTTCAACAAGACTACCAAGGATGCTCTCTTAGAGACGTCATCTCCAGGTTACTTAGGCGGTACCACATACTGGGTAAACGCAGGTGAAGTAAACAACAAGGGTATTGAGGCAACCATCAATGGTCAGATTATTCAGACCAAGGATTGGACATGGTCAACAACTCTGAATGTCAGCTACCTGAAGAACAAGGTAACCAAGATGACAGCTTCAGATCCTATTATTTATGGTCAGACTCCTTCTCCTGGTACAGTTGATCCATGTACTATCATCAAGGAAGGTGAAGCTATCGGTACATTCTACGGCTTCAAGTGGGCAGGTGTAGAAAAGAATGACAAGGGAGAGTATGTTGATATGTATTACACTGCAGACGGCAACAAGACAGCAGATCCAGACGCTTCTAAGGACCGCTTCATATTAGGTCATTCAAATCCAGACGTTACATTAGGCTGGAACAACACCATTACCTATAAGAACTGGGACTTCAACGTATTCTGCAATGCAGCCTTCGGTGCTAAGCGATTGAACATGGTACGTTTCGCAATGAACTCAATGGTTGGTGCATCTATGTTCGTAACTGATAAGGATTACTTCAGTAATATAGGTATCACCATGCCAACTCCAGGTGCTGAGAACAAGACCTATGGTAACTCAGACAAGTGGCTCGAGAATGCAGACTACTTCCGCTGCGAGAATATCAGTGTTGCTTACACATTCCCACGTAGCGTAACCAAGTTGGCAGACATTCGTCTCTCACTCTCAGCTCAGAACCTCTTCACCATCACAGGCTATAAGGGTATTGACCCAGCAGGTGCTTCTTTCGGCGAAAAGAATATAGACCGTGATAATGGTTTGGATATGGGTGCTTATCCTAATCCTCGTACCATCACAATGGGTGTTCGTGTAACCTTCTAATTTCAACAATCTAAAAACTGTAATAATTATGAAAACTAAGAAATTATTATATATTGGTTGTCTCATGGCAGCATCCTTGGTTACTTTCTCGTCTTGTGGCGATTTCTTGGATGAGGATCCTAAGGGACAGTTAACCCCAGAGAAGTTCTTCCTTACAGAAGCTGACCTTACTGCGAGTGTTAACGCTTTGTACGAAAGAATCAACCAGACACAGAGCTGGACCAATCCTATGTACCCACAGTGGCAGGGTGATGATATCACAGCCAACCCAGGTTCAAACAAGCAGGCTTGTGCAGCTCTTGATGCTTTTGCATCTGAGGGTGCCAACAAGGGTGTAACAGATGCATGGAATCTGCATTATTCTGTGATCAAGGCTGCTAACCTGATTGTAAATGGAGCAGGAAATGTGAATGGCTCACAGGAAAAGAAGAACGTAGCCTTTGGTAATGCCCACTATTGGCGTGCATATTCTTACTTCTATCTGGTACGTGTATTCGGTAAAATACCTATCATCACAAATACAGACATTAACCAGTTGGATGCTCAGCCTGCAGAAATTGCAGAAGTTTACGAAATGATCGTTAAGGACTTGAAGGATGCCATCAACGAACTTCCTACCAAGTACGATTATGAGCCAGCTCGCTTGTTTGATGTAGATGTTTGGGTTACCAAACAGGCTGCACAGTCAACATTGGCTGCAGTTTATATGTCTATGGCAGGCTACCCTCTCAACAAGGGCACAGAATACTACAAGCTCGCTGCAGAGCAGGCAAAAGATGTCATTGACAACGGTTTCATCTTGAACCCAGACTGGAAAGATGTTTACTCTATGGGTAACAACTACAACAAGGAGACCTTACTCGGTATCAACAATGATGCCAAGGGTTGGTGGGATCATGACTCACAGCTTTCTTCTTGCTGCCGTTTCGAAAGCCTCGGTGATGGTGGCTGGGGTGACGCCTGGGGTGAGATTGCTTTCTGGAAGAGATATCCAGAAGGACCTCGTAAGAATGCCATCTACGCAAAAAGAATTACATTCCAGGATGGTACTGTAATCACTGCAGATTGTAATTGGTGGGATATCCCTACTGCAGACCTTTGGGTTCCTATTACAATGAAGACTGATGCTAAAGAACTCGAGAAGCAGATTAAGGGTCTGGATGAAAAAATCGAAAAAGAGAAGGATAGTGAAAAGAAGACCGTCAGAAAAGTTAACGGAAAATACGAAAAACTCTTATTCGAAAAGGGTAAGAAGTGTGTCAAAGAATATCACCCTATGTTCACTATCTTCACTGTAAACTGTGATGAGAAGGGTGGAATGCTCAGACAACCATACGATTGTATGAAACCTAACTATAGTGGTATGGTTAACGACCGCCGTCATAACCTCATCCGTTATTCTGAGGTGCTCCTCTGGTATGCTGAGAGTGCTGCCCGTGCAGGTCTCGACCTGAGAGAAGCTAAATATTACCTGAAACTGGTTCGCCAGCGCGCCGTAAATTCTGCTGATGTAGATAAAGTTACTCTTAGCGATGGTTCTATCGTGAATATCGACAACATGAACGCTGCTCAGCTTGCTGAAGCTTGCTACATAGAGCACGGATGGGAGGTTGCAGGTAACTGGGTATCAATGGTTACACGTCGTGCAGATGAACTCCGTATGAACGAACTCAAGAAGAACTTCGAGTATCGCGTTACCAATGCTCCTGTAGTTATCGCTAAGGAGGGTGACAAGGAATATACCGCTCAGGAAAGCGTTACAGTTATTGGTCCTTGGTCAGAGGATAGAATCTACTGCCCATACCCAACAACCGACGGTGAGAAGAATCCTAACTTGAAACATTAGACTTCATAGGTTATTCATTATATCATATCATTGAAACTTGCAATATAAGTTTAAGATGATGTTTAGTACAAACTTAAAGAGGGCGTGCCGATTTGCGGCATACCCTCTTTTTCACATATTATCTGAATTCATTTCAATATGGAAAAATAAATCATCAACTATTCATTTGATATTATTTTTTTTATTACCTTTGTATCATTCATTATTAACAATCCTATAAACAAATCATGATGAACAACAATCGCAACTCATTCAATCAGTCTCTGCTGGCTATGGCAGCCTTGCAGGTAATGCCATTATCTATCTTCGCCCAGAATGCAGGAGAAAGACCAAACATTCTGTATATCATGTGTGACGACCATGCCATACAATGTATCAGTGCATATGGTAGTCCTATCTCCAAACTGGCTCCAACACCTAATATCGACCGTCTTGCAGAAAGAGGAATGAAGTTTAACGAGGCCTTTGTGGAAAATTCACTTTCTACACCAAGCCGTGCTTGCCTCATGACAGGTCTTTATAGTCATCAGAATGGACAACGTATGCTGGCAGAAGGAGTTGATTCTACCAAAACCTTCTTTTCTGAACTCTTACAAAAAGCAGGTTATGAAACAGCAGTAGTGGGCAAATGGCACATGTCGTGCAGTCCTAAGGGATTTGACTTCTTCCATATCCTCAACGACCAAGGACAATATTACAACCCAACCTTCTCTACTACAGGACATTATGGCGATTATAAACAAGAGATGGGATATGTAACCGACCTCATCACCGACCATGCCATTGAATATCTTGACCAAAGAGACAAAAACAAGCCTTTCTGTCTCATGGTTCACCATAAGGCACCACACCGTATCTGGATGCCAAGCACTAAGTATGTGAGCAAATATGCCAACGTAAACTTCCCTCTCCCGGCAACATTCTGGGACGACTATGAGTCGCGCGGTTCTGCTGCACATACCCAAAAGATGTCTATCGACAAATACATGGAAATGGTACGCGACCTCAAAGTTCCTGAGATGTACGACCCAACTACTGCAGAGGGAAGAGATTCCTACGCAGGCTTGCAGAGCGAGATGGGTCACATGACACCAGCGCAGAGAGAGGCTATTGATGCCTACTATATGCCACGTAACAGAGAGTTTCTGAGCAAGAATCTTACCGGCAAGGAACTAGTAGAATGGAAATACCAGAACTATATACGCGACTACATGGCGGTAATAGCTTCTGTAGATGAGAGCGTGGGCAGACTTTTAGACTATCTCGACCAGCATCATCTCACCGACAATACAATCATTGTATATACTTCAGACCAAGGTTTCTATATGGGCGAGCACGGATGGTTTGACAAGCGATTCATGTATGAAGAGTCGTTCCGCACACCGCTCATCGTAAGTTATCCTAAGCACATCAAGGAAGGAAGCAACTGCAACCAAATGGTACAGAATATAGACTTTGCCCCTACCTTCCTCGACCTGGCAGGACTGGAGAAACCTAAATACATGCCTGGCACTTCATTGCAACCTCTCTTTGCCGGACAGCCAGTGAAGAAGTGGCGCAACAGCTTGTACTACCATTATTATGACTATCCTAACTACCATCTTGTTCGCAAGCACGATGGTGTACGTACCGAGCGCTACAAGCTGATCCACTTCTATGGAAAGGGTGGTGAAAATGCGGTACAGGAAAATAAGTATCAGAGACAACCAGGAACTACGGAATACAACTGTTTCCAATATCTGAAATCTATCAACTACATCACTCAGGATGCAGAAGTAGATTACTATGAATTGTATGACATCAAGGCAGATCCTACCGAGATGCACAATCTCTACGGTCAGCCAGGAATGCAGAAAGTAGAAAAAGAAATGAAGAAACTGCTCGCCACCTATCGCAAGAATCTGAAGGTGGATGAATAACAGGAGAAGGAATATGAATAAAAACAACAAAATGATATGGCTCACAGGGGTAGGTTTGGCATGCCTGCCTACCCTCCTATGGGCTAAGCAAAACGCTCAACAGCCTAATATTCTCTTTATCCTCTGCGATGATATGGGATATGGTGATCTGGCATGTTACGGTCAGCCGTTCATCCACACACCCCACATCGATCAGATGGCTAAAGAGGGTATGCGTTTTACCCAGGCATACGCAGGTTCACCCGTATCAGCACCATCCAGAGCCACAATCATGACCGGTCAGCATACCGGGCATACCCATGTAAGAGGCAACAAGGAATACTGGAGAGGTGTGCCAATGGTAAAATACGGACAAAACGAAGAGTATTCTATCGTAGGACAAGAACCTTACGACCCACAGCACAAAATTTTACCAGAGATGCTAAAGGACAAAGGTTACAGAACGGGCGTTTTCGGCAAGTGGGCAGGCGGATATGAAGGTTCAGCCTCTACTCCCGACAAACGGGGCGTGGATGAATTCTATGGATACATCTGTCAATTTCAGGCACATCTCTACTACCCTAATTTCCTGAACAGATATAGCAAGGCTTTGGGAGATACAGTAGTAGTAAGAGAAGTGATGGAACAGAACATCCAATATCCGATGTTTGGCAAAGACTACTTCAAGCGCAATCAATATTCTGCCCGCATCATTCACGACAAGGCACTGGAATGGATCGACAAGCAGGATACCCAGCATCCCTTTGCAGGTTTCCTCACCTATACCCTTCCTCATGCCGAGTTGGCACAACCAGAAGATTCTATCGTAGAGAACTACCAGAAGAAATTCTTCAACGACAAAACCTGGGGAGGATGGGAAGATTCAAGATACAACTCCGTGGTACATACCCATGCCCAGTTTGCAGGAATGATTACCCGATTGGACCAGTATGTAGGCGAAGTTTTCACAAAACTCAAGGAGAAAGGACTTGACAAGAACACCATCGTCATTTTTACATCCGATAACGGACCTCACGAAGAAGGAGGAGCCGATCCTGAATTCTTCGGACGCGACGGAAAGCTGAAAGGATTGAAACGCCAATGCTACGAAGGAGGTATCCGTATTCCATTCATTGCCTGGTGGCCAGAACATATCAAGGCAGGAACAGTCAACGATACCCAGTTTGCTTTCTATGACCTGATGCCTACCTTCTGCGATTTAGCCGGAATCAAAAATTTTGCCAAACGCTATACCAACAAGAAATTGGCAGGTGACGGATTTGATGGCATTTCCATTGCTCCTACCCTCTTGGGAAAAGATGCACAGCAGAAACATCACGATTACCTCTATTGGGAATTTCATGAGACCGACCAGATAGGTGTAAGGAAAGGAGACTGGAAACTGGTAGTAGAAAAGGGAGAACCACATCTCTACAACTTAGCGACTGACATTCATGAAGATTATGATGTATCAGCTGAGCATCCGGAAATATTAGCCGAACTTTTAGCTGCCATCAAGAAGGAACATAGAGATAGTCCTGATTTCCAAATCACTTTACCAAAATTTTAGGCACACAGTCCTGATGCAGATTACATTTCCCTCATTTAGAAAAGAATGAATATGATGAACGATAATATAGCAACCCCATTTGCCAAGCCCCTGTACGTGATGCTGAAACCGGCTGGTGCTCATTGCAACTTAGATTGCAAATACTGTTATTATCTGGAGAAAAACAACCTCTACAACACATCTCAGCGGCATCTCATGACCGACGAGATGCTGGAGCAATTTACCCAGGAATACATCGAAGCACAAACCATGAATCAGGTACTCTTCACCTGGCATGGAGGAGAACCGCTGATGCGCTCCATCGACTTCTACAAGAAGGCGCTGGAACTGCAGAAGAAGTATGCCCACGGCAAGCAAATCGATAACGTCATCCAGACCAATGGTACACTCCTTACCGATGAATGGTGTGCGTTTTTCGCTCAAAACCATTTTCTGGTAGGTATCTCCATCGATGGTCCACAGGAATATCATGATCATTACCGACAGACATCTGCCGGAAAACCATCTTGGGAAAAAGTGATGCATGGCATCCATCTCTTGAAAAAACATAGAGTGGAATGGAATGCGATGGCAGTGGTAAATGCATACAACGCAGAACATCCTTTGGAGTTTTATCATTTCTTCAGAGACAATGGTTGCCAGTACCTGCAGTTCACCCCTATCGTGGAACGACTGACAGAGCATGAAGATGGACGCACTTTAGCAAGTTTAGCCGATGTGAGTCATGAAGATAATTATGAGGATGTAGGGAATGCGAAAAAACAGAAAGAAAATCAGGAAATCACAATTGCCGATTTCTCAGTAACTTCTGAACAATGGGGCAAATTCCTCTGTACCATCTTCGATGATTGGGTTCGCCATGATGTAGGTAAAATCTTTGTGGAAATCTTCGACTGCACACTGGCCAACTGGGTAGGTGTACAACCAGGCATCTGCGCCTATTCCAAGGAGTGCGGTCATGCCGGAGTGATGGAACATAATGGCGATGTTTTCTCCTGCGACCACTTTGTTTTCCCAGAATATAAACTGGGAAATATCCAGGATAAATCCCTGATAGACATGCTTTATGGAGAAAAGCAACAGGCATTCAGTCGCTTGAAACACACCTCTCTTCCCCGCCAATGCAAGGAGTGCGATATGGAATTTGCCTGTCATGGCGAATGCCCTAAAAACCGATTTGAAAATGATAAATATGGAGAGCCTGGCTTGAATTATCTCTGCAAGGGATATTACGAATACTATACCCATGTGGCTCCTTATATGGACTTTATGAAGCGGGAATTGCAGGCACAGCGTCCTCCAGCCAACATCATGAATGTTTTGAAATAAACTTAATATAAGGAAGAAAAATAGCCAGAAACATTTGTTTATCAAAAGATAATTCGTACTTTTGCAAAAGATATTTTTTTAAAAAAGAAGAATATGGACTTAAAAGGAATCTATACTGCAGATGCCAACCGATACACAGACTCGGAGGCACTCTATAAAAGATGTGGCAAGAGCGGAGTTCTCTTACCAAAAATAAGTCTTGGTTTCTGGCATAACTTCGGAGGAGTAGATCCTTACGAGCGCAGCAGGGCCATTACTCATTATGCTTTCGATCATGGCATTACCCACTTCGACCTGGCCAACAACTATGGTCCTCCTTATGGTAGTGCTGAAGAAACGATGGGCAGACTCATGCAAGATGATTTCCGTCCATATCGTGATGAACTTTTCATTGCCACCAAGGCTGGATATGATATGTGGGAAGGTCCTTATGGCAACTGGGGTTCCCGTAAGTATCTGATGGCAAGCCTCGACCAGAGTCTCAAGCGCATGAACCTCGACTATGTAGATCTTTTCTACAGTCATCGCTACGACCCTAACACACCGCTCGAAGAAACACTTCAGGCGATGGTAGATATCGTGAAGCAAGGCAAGGCGCTCTATCTCGGCATCAGCCGATGGCCACTGGAAGCCCTGAAGTTCGCTGACAAATATCTCAAGGAGCGCGACTGTCCACTGCTCATCTTCCAGGACAGACTCAACATGCTCGACCGTGCACCACAGGAGAATGGAACCCTCGACTATTGCCACGAGAATGGCATCGGTTTCATCTCCTTCTCACCTTTAGCGCAAGGTCTCCTCACCGACCGCTATCTCAACGGAATCCCAGCAGACAGCCGTATGGCAAAGGAACATTTCCTCAAGCACAGTGCCTTGACACCGGAGTTGATGGAGCAGTTGAAGCAATGGAATGCCGAAGCAGGCGAACGTGGAGAAACACTCGCAGAAATGGCTCTCGCCTGGATTCTCCAGCAGAAAGGCGTTACCAGCGTATTGGTAGGTGCCAGTTCACCAGAGCAACTTGCCAAAAACATAAATGGAATCATGAAATAAAACTTGTGATTCTTAAAAAATAATATTATTTATTTTGTAGTATGCCAAAATAAATGTAATTTTGCACCTTGAATAGAGTTATACCTTATTATATATAAGATTATATGAGGCAGAAAACCTATCAAAACGGAAAATTACAAAGAAAAGAAACAAAATAAATAAGATAACAACAATGGAATACAACTTCAGAGAAATCGAGAAGAAATGGCACCAGAAATGGGTCGAGAACAAGACCTATAAGGTGGTCGAGGATGAAAACAAGAAGAAATTCTATGTGCTCAACATGTTCCCTTATCCATCAGGAGCTGGTTTGCACGTAGGTCACCCACTTGGTTATATCGCCAGCGATATCTATGCCCGCTACAAGCGTTTGAACGGATTCAACGTACTGAACCCTATGGGTTACGATGCTTATGGTTTGCCTGCTGAGCAGTATGCTATCCAGACAGGTCAGCACCCAGAGGTTACTACCGTAGCCAATATCAACCGCTACCGCGAGCAGCTCGACAAGATTGGCTTCTCTTTCGACTGGGACCGCGAGGTTCGCACCTGCGACCCTAAGTATTACCATTGGACTCAGTGGGCTTTCCAGAAGATGTTCAACTCTTTCTTCTGCAACGGCTGTCAGAAAGCTCAGCCTATCGAAAAGCTCATCAAGCGTTTCGAGGAAAAAGGTTCAGAGGGCTTGAACGTGGCTCAGAACGAGCAGATTGACTTCACAGCTGAGGAGTGGAACAGCTACGACGACGTGAAGAAGCAGCAGATCCTGATGAACTACCGCATTGCTTACCTCGGCGAGACGATGGTAAACTGGTGCCCAGGATTGGGTACTGTGCTTGCCAACGACGAGGTGGTAAACGGCGTAAGTGAGCGTGGCGGTTATCCTGTCATCCAGAAGAAGATGCAGCAGTGGTGCTTGAGAACATCTGCTTACTCTCAGCGTCTGCTCGACGGTTTGGAGACCATCCAGTGGAGCGACAGTATCAAGGAAACCCAGAAGAACTGGATTGGCCGTTCTGAGGGTACAGAGGTAGTATTCTCTGTAAAGGACAGCGACGTGAAGTTCACCATCTTCACTACCCGTGCCGATACCATGTTTGGTGTAACCTTCATGGTGCTGGCTCCAGAGAGCGAATATGTTCAGCAGGTAACTACTGCCGAGCAGAAGGAAGAGGTGGAGAAATATCTGGACTACGTGAAGAAGCGCACCGAACTTGACCGTATGGCTAACCACAGCGTAACAGGTGTATTCTCTGGAAGTTATGCCATCAACCCATTCACCGGCGAGGCAATCCCAGTATGGATTTCAGAATATGTATTGGCTGGATATGGTACAGGTGCCATCATGGCTGTACCTGCTCACGATAGCCGTGACTACGCCTTTGCCAAGCACTTCAACCTGCCTATCATTCCTCTTATCGAGGGTGCTGATGTTTCAGAGGAGAGCTTCGATGCCAAGGAAGGTATCGTAACCAACTCACCTGTAGCAGGCAAGAGCAGCATGGACGGCTTCTCTCTGAACGGACTCACCGTGAAGGAGGCTATCGCAGCTACCAAGAAGTTTGTTACCGAGAAGGGCATCGGCCGAGTAAAGGTAAACTATCGTCTCCGTGACGCTATCTTCTCTCGTCAGCGCTACTGGGGTGAGCCATTCCCTGTATATTACAAGGACGGAATGCCACAGATGGTTCCTGAGGAGTGCCTGCCACTCGAATTACCTGAGATTGAGACCTATAAGCCAACAGAGACGGGCGAGCCACCATTGGGCAGAGCCAAAAAGTGGGCTTGGGATGCTGAGAAGAAAGAGGTGGTTGACAAGAGTCTCGTAGATAACAAGACTATATTCCCACTGGAGCTCAACACCATGCCAGGTTTCGCAGGTTCTTCTGCTTATTATCTCCGCTATATGGATCCTCACAACGATGAGGCACTCGTAGGCAAGGAAGCTGATGAGTACTGGCAGAACGTAGATCTCTACGTAGGTGGTTGCGAGCATGCTACCGGTCACTTGATTTACTCCCGTTTCTGGAACAAGTTCCTCTTCGACCTCGGCGTAAGCTGCAAGGAAGAGCCATTCCAGAAGCTGGTGAACCAGGGTATGATTCAGGGCCGCTCTAACTTCGTTTACCGCATCAACAGCGATGACCACGATAAGGCTCCTGTATTCGTAAGCTTGAACCTGAAGAAGGATTACGACGTAACTCCTATCCACGTAGATGTAAACATCGTAAGCAACGATGTATTGGATATCGAGGCATTCAAGGCTTGGCGCCCTGAGTATCAGAACGCTGAGTTCATCCTGGAAGATGGCAAGTACATCTGCGGATGGGCTATCGAGAAGATGTCTAAGAGTATGTTCAACGTGGTAAATCCAGATATGATTGTCGAGAAGTATGGTGCTGATACCCTGCGTCTCTACGAAATGTTCCTAGGTCCTGTAGAGGCAAGCAAGCCTTGGGATACCAACGGTATCGACGGTTGCCACCGCTTCCTGAAGAAGTTCTGGGGCTTGTTCTACGAGAACCGCTCTGACAACTTCCTTCCATCAGCCGACGAGGCAGCCAAGCCAGAGAGCCTGAAGAGCGTTCACAAGCTCATCAAGAAGGTAAGCGAGGATATCGAGAAGTTCTCTTACAATACTTCTATCTCAGCCTTCATGATTGCCGTGAACGAACTCGGTCAGCAGAAGTGCCGCAACAAGGAACTGCTGACAGACCTCGTCATCCTCATTGCTCCATTCGCTCCACACATCGCAGAAGAGTTGTGGGAAGCACTTGGCGAGCAGGGCAGCGTTTGCGATGCAGCATGGCCTAAGTATGATGAGCAGTATCTGAAGGAGAACGACATGCAGCTCACCATTTCCTTCAATGGTAAGGCTCGCTTCCAGATGACTTTCCCTGTGGATACTCCTAACGAGGAAATCCAGAAACAGGTATTGGCAGACGAGAAGAGCCAGAAGTACTTGGAAGGATTCAACGTACTGAAGGTGATCATCGTACCGAAGAAGATTGTCAACGTCGTATTGAAGAAATAATGATATAGATAGGGATTGATAAATTCCTCTATAGAAATAATAAAACACATCGGGAAGAATCACCAGAAAATCTCCCGATATGTTTTAAAGAATGACGTGAGGAAATAAAGAAAGACTCCCTAAGTTTTTCCTAAAACCTCACGTTATTTTTTCATCTTCTCCGTTTTATGCATTTTTATGCAGGAAATATAATATTAAAAAGTTAGAATAATATGCAAATAGCAATCAGTCAAACAATAAAGAATGAGGTCAAAGACTACTTCTACATTACTTTAGGCCTCTTGATTTACACCTTTGGATGGACGATATTCTTGCTTCCATACCAGATAGTAACAGGTGGCGTAACGGGTATTGCTGCTGTCATCTACTATGGCACGGGGATACCTATCTATTTGTCGTATTTTCTCATCAATGCCGCCTTGCTGCTTGCAGCTCTGAAAATATTAGGATTCAAATTCATGGTGAAAACGATCTATGCCATCATCATGCTATCCGTATTCTTAGCTTTGGCGCAAGACTGGATGATTGGTGAAAATGGAAAGATGGTACAGGTACTGGGAGAGGGACAGGATTTCATGTCACTCATCATCGGCTGTCTGTTTACAGGATTATCACTCGCCGTCGTCTTTCTGCATAATGGTAGTACGGGTGGAACGGACATCATCGCTGCCATCGTCAACAAATATCACAACATCTCGCTGGGACGAGTGCTCATCTTTGTGGATCTTCTCATCGTGGGCAGTTCTTTCTTCGTCTTCAATGCCAAACCAGATTTCACTACGATTGATGCAGTAAGAAAGGTAGTATTCGGTCTCTGTACGATGGTAATAGAGAACCTGGTGCTCGACTATGTGATGAATGCCAAGCGAGAGAGTGTACAATTCATGATATTCAGCAAGAAATATCAGGAGATAGCCAACGCCATCGGTATGCAGATGGATCATGGTGTGACGATTCTTGATGGTCACGGCTGGTACACGGGTGATGAGATGAAAGTGCTCTGTATCTTGGCTAAAAAGAACGAGAGCGTCACCATCTTCCGTATCGTGAAAATCATCGACCCGAATGCCTTTGTCAGTCAGAGTGCCGTCATCGGTGTATATGGCGAGGGATTCGATGAAATGAAAGTGAAAATCAAAGATAAAGACATCAAGCGGTTGAAATAACTGCTTGAATGTAGAGTCTTCAATATAGATTTGATATCAAGTTATTAATATCCATTTGAGAAAATAAAAATTATGAAGATAGTATTTGCAACAAATAATCAGCATAAACTCCAAGAAATCCGTGATATTTTAGGCAGCGACTATGAGGTAGTATCCTTGAAGGAAATAGGATGCGATGTAGATATTCCTGAGACTGGTAACACATTGGAAGAGAATGCTTTACAAAAGGCACAATATATCTACGACCACTATCATATCAGCTGTTTTGCCGATGATACCGGCTTGGAAGTAGAAGCTCTTGATGGTGCCCCTGGTGTTCATAGTGCCAGATATGCAGAAGGTACAGATCACGACAGCGAGGCAAATATGGCCAAGTTGTTGAGAGAACTGGCTGGCAAAGAAAATCGTCAGGCCCGTTTCCGCACGGTTATCTGTTATATTGAGAAACAAGATGTATGTCCTTGTGGCTGCACCAGCATCAAGAAAGTACACCAGTTTGAGGGTATTGTAAATGGTCGAATCGCCACCGAGAAGCATGGCACAGAAGGTTTCGGTTACGACCCTATCTTCGTGCCAGAAGGCTACGACAAGAGTTTTGCAGAACTGGGCGAAGAAATCAAGAATGGTATCAGCCATAGAGCAAGAGCCGTGGCAAAATTGGCAGAGTATCTGAAAAAATAGAAATGATCAACTCGCTTTCGATATTAATCCCTACATATAATAATGTATGCTTTGAGCTTGTAAAAACCTTGCAGGCTCAAGCTGCGTTATTGTCAGACTTCGAGTACGAGATACTGGTAGCAGATGATGGAAGTACAGATTTATCTACCATAACAGCCAATCGCAAAATCAATGAGATAGAGAACTGTCGCTATATCGAAAGAGAGAAAAACGTGGGCAGATCAGCTATCCGTAATTTTTTAGCAAAAGAAGCCAAATATGAATGGTTACTGTTTATTGATAGCGATTTACATATTGACAATACAGATTTCGTTAAAAAATACTCTTTAGCCGAAGGAAAGATAATTGTTGGAGGATTGAAGATTGGAGGAAATCCACAAACTTTGGTCAACAATCTGAGATACCAATATGAAAAGGCATGTGAAAAAGACCATGATTATCTCCATAGAATAAAGAATAGAGATAAGGAATTCCGTACTACCAACTTTCTCATATCCAAGACCGTCATTCAAGAATGCCCTTTTGATGAAAATTTCAAGTATTACGGATATGAGGATGTCTTGTTAGGCAAAAGTCTCTCTTCAAAAGGTTATCATATCAGCCACATAGACAATCCTATATTGCTGGACGAATATGAAACTAACTATCAGTTTATCAACAAGACAGAAGAAGCTTGCCGAACACTCTTTCAGTTCAGAAACGAACTGAAAGGTTACTCCAAAATACTTGATTATGCAAGAAAAATAAAAAAACTGCACCTTTATTCAATCTGCCAAAAACTATATCCGCTGCTCAGCCTACCAATAAAAGCTAAGCTTACAGGCAATAAACCCAGCATTTTTTGGTTTAATATATATAAACTATTATATTATATACATCTATATTAAAATATATAAACATAGCGATATTTAAATATGAGCAAAAAGATATTGACAATCATCCTATTCCTGATAGTTCAGGTAGTAGTATTCCATTCGCAGGCAGCCATTGGAGACTGGAAAGCCTATATGGCATATCATGATGTGCAGGAAATAGAACAAGCTGGAAACCTTGTGTTTGTACAGGCTTCCAATGGTCTCTATATCTATAACAAGAATGACCAAAGTATCCAGACATTCAGCAAGGTAGATTATCTCAGCGATTGTAATATTTCTCATATCGCTTACAATAAGAGTACCAAGCGTCTTGTTATTATTTATTCTAATGGAAATATTGACCTCATGAACATCAATAATTATGAGGTTACTAATCTCTCTGAATATTACAATACTTTCATATCCGAAGACAAGACGGTCAATAACATTTATACATACGGCAACTATGCATACCTTAGTACTGGATTTGGCATAGTGAAACTTAATGTTAGCAAAGCTGAAATTAGTGATACATACAATCTTGGTTTTAAAGTTGACTGGTGTGAAATTAATGGCAATAAGATTTATGCTTATAGCCAAACTAATGGTAAATACACAGCTTTACTTTCAGATAACTTATTGGATAAAAATAAGTGGAACAAGGAAGGAGGTTACAGCGCAAAGGTTGAAGAAGATAAGAGCGAACTGAAACAGTTAGTTAGCACGTTGAATCCTGGAGGTCCAAAGTATAATTACTTTGGCTGCATGCGCTTTACTAATAATCAATTATATACATGCGGAGGTGGTTTCTCTTATATGGAATTTTCAAGACCAGGATGCGCACAGGTATTAAAAAATGATACATGGCAAATCTTCGAAGATAATTTAAGTACAAAAACTGGTTATAGATATATAGATACAGATAATTTAGACATCGACCCATTAGACCCAAACCATGTGTTTGTAGGAGGAAGAACTGGTATCTATGAATTTCAAGATGGTAAGTTTGTAAACAACTATACCATAGATAATACTAACAATATATTGCAAGCAGCAAGCACAGTGAAAGATCCTACCCAATATAAGAATTATGTAATAGTAAACGCCTTGAAATACGACAAGGATGGTAATCTTTGGGGATTTAACAGTATTAGTCCCTCTACTTCGTTATTTGCCTATACAAAAGACAAAGAATGGGTATCTCATCATAAATCTGAATTTATGTATTCTGAGAATAAGTCTCTTGAAAATGTAAACAATATCATAGAAGACAGCCGTCGTCTTCTTTGGTTTGGAAACAATCATTGGGATTTTCCATACCTATATTGTTATCAACCATCTACAGATGCTGCAAAATGCTACAAAAAATTCACGAATCAAGATGGAACAGAAGTATCTGTCGGTTACGTAAGAGCTATTGCAGAAGACAATAAAAACAATATTTGGGTTGGTACTTCAGCAGGTCCTTTAATGCTTGAAGCTTCGCAGATTACGCAAGATTCACCTGTTTTTACACAAGTAAAAGTACCTCGTAACGATGGAACCAACTATGCAGACTACTTGTTAAGTGGTGTTGACATTACATGTATAGCAATCGACAAAGCCAATAGAAAATGGTTTGGAACAAGCGGTAATGGTGTATATCTTATCAGTGATGACAACATACAACAGTTACAGCACTTTACTCGTTCCAATAGTCCCTTATTATCAGACGACATTGAATCCATTGCCATTAATACGGAAAGTGGAGAAGTCTATTTTGGTACAAACCTTGGTCTGTGTTCCTATCAAAGCGATGTCAATTCCATCAATGAAGAGATGAACAAAGATAATGTTTGGGCATATCCAAATCCTGTTAAACCTGATTATACAGGAGTTATAACCATAATAGGATTGTCGAATAAAGCAGACATTAAAATCGTCACATCTAATGGAGTACTTGTCAATAAAGGCACAAGCAATGGTGGAATCTACCAATGGGATGGAAGAGACCTAAAAGGCAAGATGGTAACAAGCGGCATCTATATGGTAGAAACTGCAACAAGCGATGGAAGCAAAGGTACGGTTTGCAAAATAGCAATCATAAGATAATCATGCAGAGAAAAGTTTGGATAGACAATTTAAGAGGATTCTGTATGCTCGCTATTTTACTGGATCATACAGAAATATACTATACAGGAGAAAACATCATTGACTACAATCTATATGTAGCCAATGTACTCATTGTATTTTTCATTCTGTCTGGATATCTCATGTATAAGGCAACTTTCAATATAAAGCATAAATTGCATTCCATCTTTAGAACTCTTTTCATTCCATACATCGTCTTTACCACAGCTATGTATATTCCTAAGAATATCATTCATAGTAGAGGAATTGATTTTGTAGAAATGGGAAAAAACATACTGATGGGGCAAGCCTCATGGTTTATTGCGGCTTTGATCATAGCAGAATTGATATTTTTAATAGGAATATGGATAAGCAAGGGAAAAAATATGCCATTAGCAATAATGGGAGTTCTCGGTTTCGGCCTATCAATTTACTTATCCTCTAAAAATCAAACTTATTTTTGGCAATTAGACAATGCCCTACAAGCATTACTCTTCCTTTATATAGGATATCTTTACCATCAATATGAATCTATTTTTAATACCATCAACAAGATGCCATATACATTATTATTATTCCTATTATTAATAGGTATAAAAATATATGAATACAACATTCAAATGGATATGTTGATATGGCATATTCATATCACTAATTATCCTATCTTTCTCATTGATAGCATGATTTTTAGCCTAATGGCTATACAATTATTCCAAACTTTACCGCTCATTAAGTGGCTCAGTTGGATAGGAAGGCATTCTATTGTATATTATTTCCTTTGTGGAGGAATACCATTAATAACCAGTAAATTCTTACATTACATAGGATTAAACTATGACGGGAATTATCTCTATATCTTGCTGGCTTTTTCTTGTGTTTGTATAATAACTACTCTTATCACTTATTTCATTTATAAATATATACCATCAATTACTGGAAAATATGAATAGAATTATAAAATTAAGTCCATGGGCTTTATTGACAATTATATCATTTATAGTGATATTTGCTTGTTCATTTTATGCACATACAAATTATCGGGTATTTGCTTACGACCAAGATATATTTTATGTAATAGGCAGAAATTGGGCAGAAGGTAAACTCCCGTATGTAACAGCATGGGACAGTAAAGGACCTTTTATTTTCTTCTTTAATATGTTAGGCTACCTTATAACTAAGAGTGATATTGGAGTAGTTCTTTTAGAATCTATCAATTTCACATTAGTTTCATGGTGCAGCTATTTTTTCTTAGGCAAATATTGTTCTAAAAAAATATCATTTATATATACCTTGTTTTTCATCGCAAGCCATATAATCATCAATAGTGGTGGAGACCAGGTAGGAGATAGTAATCTATTACTTTCCGTCATTTCCATATTTCTGGTTTATAACTGGAGCAGAAAATATCAAGATGGTATAATAGAGCATCCATGGAAGTACGCTTTTATTTATGGTTTATTCTTTGCATCATGCCTACTTTCTCGCCTAACAAATGCCGTAGCCATTTGCGCAAGTATTCTTGCAATAGTTAGCATATTAGTTTATCATAAGAAATGGAATAACTTAATAAAAAATAGCATAGCCTTTATTGCAGGATGTTGTACTTTTGCACTTCCTTTTATTATTTACTTCAACATACATAACGCATTATCAGACATGTGGTATGCCACATTTCTGTATAATATAGAGTATGCTATGCACTCTCAACCATTTGCAATAACAGAAACACATTTTCCTCTCATATATTTTATCTTCTACAATATATCCATTCTATCAGTTTTATTATCAGCCATTATAGCTATCATCTGTAATGCAAGAAAAAAAACAGCTTATATTTGGGGATTTATAGCAATCTGTACTATAGGTTGGATTATCAAGAGCTATGCAAATGCGAATTATACTATTTCATTTTTACCTATTCTGTTTGTAGCTTTCATTGAGTTATCCACACTATATAAAACAGACAAAAAGAAACTATACCTTGCCGGTATATACATGATAAGTACAGTTATCCTCATAGGAACAGGTAATTATATACGAACAACTCTGTACTACGAATCTATTGCCAGAGAAATGAGAAAAGATGCACAATATCAAATAGACATGATAAAAGACATTCCTAAAGAAGATTCCTTTATTTTCTATAATGGATTGCCATATATATATGCCACCCAAAATATACGTCCTTACTATCCATATTGGATATGCCAAGATTGGGCTATAGAAAACGGAATATCCTTACGTTCCAAAGTAAGAGATTGTTATGCCAAAGGAGATGCTAAATGGATTATCGTTTTTGATTATGAGCACAGCTATATCAAAGACATTCTACTTGACAGATATTCTATTTCTAAAAAAGACAAAAAAAATAAACTTACATTATTCAGATTAAAATGAGTAATCTAAACAAACTTTTGAATAGCAATAAAATTCTAAAAACATGGTGTACTATTTATGCCATGTTTTTAGTCATAAATATAGGTATCTCCTTATTCAATAAGGAATATTTACATAGTTCTTGCTTTGCAGATTTGTTTATCAATTATCAAGGAGGTTTTGTACGACGAGGATTACTTGGTGATTTTTTACTATACTGCTATCATCAAAACATAGATCCATATACAATAGCCATCAGTTTATCTTTTATATCTTATGGAGTTATCACCATATATATGTTGTACCAATTCTATAAGAGACAATATAATATAGGACTTCTCTCTATCACATTTCTATTAGGTGGATTTGGCGCAAATGGTTTTGAGTATTACAGAAGAGACTTCATCATCATAGTCATTTTTTTGGCAGTAATGCTTCTTTGGAAGAAAATTAAGCTATGGAAATGGCTTATCATTGGTAATATTCTTTTTGCCTTGACCATCCTATGTTATGAACCATTTATTTTCTTCGGAATACCTTTTGCAGTATTACTCACTCACTTAAAATCCAAAAACTGGTTAAGATCCATCAGTTCTTGGATTCCATCATACATTACTTTTTTTATGACATGTCTCTATTCTGGAGGACAACATGTCTATGATGCAATATGGATGTCGACTAAAGGCTTTTTAGAAGAACCCGGTGTCATGAGTTTTCTTTTGGATAAAAGTACAGATGTCATGCTTTTCCATTTACATATCAACTTTCTAAATGGAGTTTCCTCTACACCTTCTTTTTTAGTCAACATGATTGTAATCAGTTGTATGATTTACTTTTATGTCAATGCTACAGCCATATATAGTCAAGATACAAAAGTTAGACATCAACGCTCATACCTATTACTTCTTTTAGTATTTAGTATGATCTGTCTGACACCTATGTTTACAGTACTTTCCATTGATTATGCACGCACATTTACCTATGCAGCCATCAGTTCTTATATCATTTTCTTTACTCTCAAAGAAGAAGAACTTCAATCAATATTTCCTACAAAAGCCTATTATATAAGTAATAAGATATTAAGCACTTGTGATAAATATATCAAACCCACCAAAGGAAAGATACTATTTATCATGATGTTCATCGGATTATCCCAATGCACAGGTATGGGATTTATAGAGTCAGTAAAATCCGGACAAATCGGAACTATCCTACGAATTATCTACCATCATTTTCTCTAAGCTTGTTTAATCAAGTGTTTTACTTTCATTTTTAAACTCCAAGGAAGCATTTGGGCAAAAAACTGAATTGTATCAAATATTCTAAAACTGATACTATTTCTTATGCTCTTAAGCAAGGAAGTATTATTATATTGGAACTGCAGGAGAACTTGACAAAGTTCTCCTTTATCTTTCTTGTTATCCACATAAGTTTGTAATTGAACAGGAAGTTTATTTTGCCCAGTTTTTTTTCTGATAATAGCAATAATATGTCCATTATCCATTCTTTTCGTCTCTACAGAGGCAAAGCCATCCAATAACTCAGTCACATTGATATGATGATCTTTATTCCAAATATAGAGTTTTCCATTTCTTTCATCCACATTATATTGATGGAATCCTTTATATTTCTCCATCTCGGCTTCATTTGGATGATGATTCAGATAAAGAATACCACCCTCACGCAAAGAAATCAAAGACTCTATGATACCCTTGACAGGAGCTGACGAATGATCCAGCGCATTCTGTATGGTAATCAATGAAGCATCATGATTCTGTATAAACGCTGAAAGATATTCAGACATACCAAACTCTATCTTCGGTAATTGTCTTTTACTTTTCTTTAATATATGATTGAAATGAAAAGCAAGAGGATCAACATAATGTATATCTAATGGAATAAGTTTACCATTTTTCTCTATTTTATCACCAATAGCATAACTCATTCCGCAACCCACATCATACACTTTAGGTTGCTCAAAATTCAAGAGAAAATCATTCGCATCAAAACCTTCTAATTCTATCTTTGAACCATAGTTAGCCCATCCCATCATTCCTCGAAATGTATGAGACCATCTATATACATTATTCCAAAATGCTATTTCGTATGATATTCCATCAAGCCACTTTCCTGAGATGACCGTTTGATTACTATTGATTTCCATTCTATCTTGCTTAAAAAGTTATTAGACTGCAAAGATAACTCTTTTTATTTTTTTACTTAAACAAAATTGAAAAAAAATATCTATATATCAATTATTATTTGTATTTTTGCATCTATGAAGTTGAGTATCATCATACCTGTTTATAAAACCCAAGATACTCTGGACAGATGTTTACAGAGTGTTTTACAGCAATCATTCACCGACTATGAGATTATTCTCGTAGATGATGAATCTCCTGATGACTGCCCCAAACTTTGTGATGAATATACACAGAAAGATGAAAAAATACAAGTTTTTCATAAGAAAAATGGTGGTTTGAGTGATGCTCGAAATTTTGGAATAAGACAAGCAAAGGGTGAATATATCACCTTTATTGATAGTGATGATGCCATTGCTCCCAACACGCTTCAACATATCATGGATGAATTGACAACTTATCCACAGGTAGATATTCTCGAATATCCTATATTGGAAAGGGTTGGAAACAAACATAAGGAGCATCTGCTTACGTTCGCACCTAAAGTATATCAAAATCCTATTGATTATTGGCTTACAGAACGCACATATTTGCACACCTACGCTTGCAACAAAGTATTTAAACGTAATTTATTTGAAAAAGTTTTATTTCCCCAAGGAAAAACTTTTGAGGATGTTCTAACTATACCAAAGCTAATAGGAATAGTTCCCTTCCATAACAATGAATACGTAAAACCTGTTATTCGGATTACCGATAAAGGACAATACTTATATTATTGGAACAGTAACAGCATTACAGCTAAAGCAAAAAGCTACGATTTCCAGTGTTTATACGAAGGACATAATAGAACTTTGTTATATGTATTTGAAAAAATAGCAGACAACAAAGATCTAATTATCAAATACCAATATCCCATACAGGAGTTTATGGTTCAAATACTGAATATGCTCTTATATATCTACGAGCTATCAGGCAAATATGAAGATAATCCACCAATTATCCACTATGTTGAAAAACTTGGTAAAGTGGTGAAAATCAAAGATTTAAAACTCAGATTATTAAACTTATTAGGTTATCATAACTTATGCAGACTCAACAGAATTATACACAGAATTTACAGGCACCGATAGTAAGTTTCATCGTTACTACTTACAATCTGCCTATCGAATATATCAAGGAATGTCTCGACAACATCCTACAACTCTCCCTGAATCCTAAAGAGAGAGAAATTATTCTCATTGACGATGGTAGCGATATCTGTCCTTTGAATGATTTGGCGGAATATCTGCCAAATATCATCTACCTGCGCCAACCTAACCAAGGTGTAAGCGTAGCACGCAACTATGGTATGAAAATCGCTACAGGAAAATATATCCAGTTTATTGATGGTGATGATTATATCCTAAAAGCAGCTTATGAACACTGTCTGGATATCGTGAGATACCATCAACCAGATATCGTCACATTCAATTACTGCAAAAATAATAAGAATATAGAGCCTTCATACGAATTGCCGACACCTGTTACTGGTACAGATTTTCTTAACAATAACAACCTCCATGGTGCTGCTTGGTCGTATATTTTCCGCCACAGTATCGTTGGAAGCCTGCAGTTTACTCCAGGTATCGTTTATGGAGAAGATGAGGAATTTACTCCTCAACTCTTCTTGCGTGCAGAAAGGATTTTCAAGATCAATACTGAGGCTTATTTCTATAGAGACAACAAAAATTCGGTAAGCCATCAATATAATAAGGAGAAAATTCAGATGCGCATGGATAATAGTCTGGAAGTTCTTTTGCATCTTCAGCAACTGTTGGACAAGATACCTGTGGCTGAGCGTCAGGCACTAAACCGCCGTATCGCCCAACTCACAATGGACTATCTGTATAACAATATCCGTCTGAACCATTCTCTGATCAGTTTGAATAAATGTATCAAGCAGCTGAGATCACATGGACTATATCCGCTTCCTGACAAGGATTATACCAAGAAATATACGATGTTCAGAAAAGCTATCAGTACTTATCTGGGAAGAATCGGCCTTTTGCTTTTCATTAAGAAATAAACAAGTTTTCTACTTATCATAATAAAAGTGCCCATTTTTTTAATATTTTAGACAAAACTGATAGTTGATCGAAAAAATGAAAATTCTACTTTTAGGCGAATATAGCAATGTTCATGCCACGCTTGCCGAAGGACTTCGCAAGTTGGGGCATCAGGTCACCGTTTTGTCGAACGGTGACTTTTGGAAAAATTATCCACGAGATATCAACCTGGTAAGAAAGCCGGGAAAGCTTGGCGGAATGCTTTATTTGGCCAAGTTATTAACAAATGTGCATAAACTACGTGGATATGACATTGTACAACTCATCAATCCAATGTTTTTAGAATTAAAAGCAGAACGCATCTTCCCTATCTACCGCTATTTACGCCGACATAATAAAAAAATAATACTGGGTGGATTTGGCATGGATTATTATTGGGTAAATGTATGTTGTAAAGATAAACCTCTGAGATACAGCGACTTCAATATCGGTGATGAATTACGGACCAATGCTGATGCGCTGAAAGAAAGAAAAGACTGGCTTGGAACGGAAAAGGAACGTCTCAACAAGATGATAGCGGAAGATTGTGATGGAATCGTAACTGGACTCTATGAATACTGGGCATGTTATCAACCAAGTTTTCCACAGAAAACTACATTTATCCCCTTTCCTATCCATACTTATCCACAATATTCCAACATTTCTGATGACATCCCTAAAAAGATAAAACTATTCATCGGTATCAGCAAAAGCAGAAGCGAATATAAAGGCACAGACATCATGCTCAAGGCTGCACAGGCCATTGCTCAGAAATATCCCGATCAGGTTGAACTTCGTGTGGCGAAAGGTGTACCATTTGCTGAATATGTAGAAATGATGAATGGCAGCGATGCTATCCTCGACCAGCTTTACAGTTATACTCCAAGTATGAATCCGCTGGAAGCCATGGCAAGGGGGATTATCTGCATCGGTGGTGGTGAGCCAGAAAATTACGAGATTATACACGAGGATCATTTACGTCCTATTATCAATGTGCTTCCCTATTACGAAAGCGTATATCAGGCACTGGAACATCTTGTATTGCATCCTGAACTCATTCCTTTGCTCAAGCGGCAAAGTATTGAATACATCAGCAAGCATCACGACTATATCAAGGTTGCTAAAAGATACGAGGATTTCTATCAGGAAAAGTCAAACCTGGCGAACTAATTGACATAAGAATATTGCCCTGTCTTGTCCTAGAAAAAGTTGACACAGTATAAATCAACTTAAAAATAATAAA
>ERZ1026882.166-NODE-166-length-49121-cov-6.096849_pt1 | contig 49121 bp, 36 predicted proteins | sample MGYA00380171_ERZ1026882 | MGnify/ENA primary metagenome ERZ1026882 (study PRJEB33269, sample SAMEA4719807) | human gut metagenome | biome: human-associated habitat; feature: organic feature; material: feces | place: Cameroon | collected 2013-10 ...
GGATTTGACCTCGGCGTCCTGTTCCAAGGAACGGGAGGAAGGGACGTGAACCTGCTTGATGCCCCGTTGCAGAACGTCGCTTTCAGAAATAACGGAAATGTCTTCGGCATAGCGCAGGAACGTTGGGCATATTATCCTTCGGAAGGAATTGACACTCGTACAAATGCCTCATATCCGAGACTGTCGCTGCAGGACAATAACAACAACTACTCCAATTCCACTTTCTGGATTCGCAACGGAGATTTTCTCAAACTTCGTAATGTCGAGTTTGGTTATTCTTTCCGGGGGAATTGGATGCAGAAAGTGAGTGTCAGCAATTTGAGGCTATATTTTCAAGGTCTGAATCTTCTCACTTTCAGTAAATTGAAGCGAGAGTACGATATCGACCCTGAGGTTCTGTCGGGCCATCCGGCACTCAAGTCTTATATCTTCGGTCTAAACATAAGTTTTTAAGTTGATTGATATGAAAAAGTTTAATCTTTCAATATTCCGGATAGCGGCACTCAGTCTTGTTTTTGTTCAGTCCTGCGGTCTGCTTGATTCGAAGGAGGATTTGAACCTTACGGACGATATGCTCAAGACGAGGTATTACCATCTGTCCGGCTGGGGCTATAGGGCTTACAGCTATGTGCCAGATGGTTTCAACAGAATCGACGGAAATCTTTTTGCCTCGGTATCCGACGAAGCTCAGTATTATACCACCTATTCCAAAAGTTCTAGATTCAATATAGGCGCGTGGAATCAGTATAATAATCCAGACGATAATTATAACTGGTTTTATCAGGGTATTCACGATGTGAACTATTTCCTTGAAAATACCGTTGACTATGTCAAGACGCTGGCTATGAACCGCGATACCATCACGACTTCCGGCAAATACCAGTATGAACAGGCTGTTCTTGACTTGTCCCCTCTGAGGAAAGAGGCTATAGTCTTGAGATCATATTACTATTTTGAACTGATGAAGAGATATGGGGATGTGCCGTTTTTGGATAAGACGACGGACGACCCATACGCAGCGCGAGAGGATTATGACTCTCTTGTGGAAAGAATAGTCAAGGATATTGATTCCGTGAGTGGGGAACTTGTGAAAAGTTGGAGGGAAGAAAACCTTGCGGACAAGGACGGACGTCTCACCATCGGTGCTGCGAAAGCTATCAAATCCCGTATCCTCCTATATGCAGCGAGTCCTCTTCATAACCCGTCATCGGATGTTGAGAAATGGAAAAGGGCAGCAGTTGCCTCCCACGATGTAATCGCGATGAACTGTTATCATCTCGCTGATTCTTATCGGGAACTCTTCCTTACTTCTGCGACGAATACGAATCCGGAGGTGATATGGGCTCTCCGTCATCAGGCGGACAATAAATTGGAGACAGCAAACTATCCTATCGGAACTTCTGGCGGACATACCGGAATATGCCCTTCATATAATTTGGTCTCGTCATACGAACACAAGACAAGCGGAGGTAATTTCTTTGACGACATTGATCCGCGTTTTGCGGCAACTATCATCACGAACAAAGATTTTTGGAACGGGCGACAGATGGAGATTTATCCGGGAGGCATTGACGATCCGACGAAAGCAAACGTTTCGGTTACCGGATTCTATCTGAAGAAATTCCTGAACGATAATCTCAGTCTTATCAACGGAGCCACAGAGATCCACAGTTGGATTATATTTCGATATGCAGAAATCCTGCTCAATTATGCGGAAGCGATGAACGAGGCCTTCGGACCGGACGACAAAGATATCTATAGCCTTACCGCCCGCGAAGCCGTCAATCTTGTCCGTTCACGGGATGGTGTAAAAATGCCTGATGTTGTTGCCGGCGACAAGGACTCTATGCGTAAAGTCATAAAGCACGAGCGTCAGATAGAGTTGGCTTTTGAGGAACATCGTTTTTGGGATCTTCTCAGATGGAAAGATGCTGAAACTGTGCTAAACAGTCCTGTCAAGGGAGTGGTTTACAACGAAGACGGAGGAATGTCTGTAAAAGATGTGGCAATCCGAAAATTCGATGCCTCGAAGATGTATTTGTATCCGATACCTCAAACAGAAATCGTGCGTACCGGAAATGCTGTCAAACAGAATCCAAATTGGTAAAGCCATATGAAAAAGTTCATTAAACTCTGCATTGCGCTCTCTGCTGTCTGCGCTTTTCTTTCTTCTTGCGACAAGCCGGATTCGGACAAAATCTGGGGAAATACCTATGTGTACATGCCGCAAGCGACTTACGATCCATACGTCGTTCCCAATTCCGGACATATCGAGCAAAACAATCTCAATTACTCTGTAGATGAGGAAAATGGGATTCTGAACATCTTCCTGGGTGTTTATCGTTCAGGGCTTCAGCCATTGGAGGAGTATAGTGTGAATATCGATGTGGAAAACACGGCGATAAAGGGAACATCTCTTCTTCCTGCGGCCAATTACGACCTGCCCGTCGATGTCACTTGTCCTGCGGGGAAAAGGGATGCCACATTCTACCTTTCTGTTGATTTGGAGTTTTTGAAAGCCAATAAGGCAAAGGATTTTTCCCTTACAGTCTGCATATCTTCTCCGACAAGATATGAACTTAACGAGAGTCTGTGCAAGACTGTCGTGAGAATCAATACCTCCGAACTTTTGACGAAGGTGAATTGTTGATGAATGTTAATTGGAAATGCGTGACACACAATTAATAAATAACCATTAATATCTTAAAAAATGAAATTCTTTTACCATTTTGCGACAACGGCGCTTGCTATTCTTTCTGTTGTTGCTTGTTCCGAAAAGGAACAGACTGCTGCTTTACCGTCTCCGGAAATTAGTTTGAATCCGAAAGGGAAAATTGTCCTTGACGAAACGAAAAAGGACGAGACGGCTCTTACGATTTCTTGGAAATCTGTTGCGGACGATGCCAAATATGAATTCTGTATGAGTTCGGCAAAGGCAGGAGTGCATGGCGAGGCAACAACTAAACAGACGATGGAAACATCTGTTTCATACACAGTGGAAGAACTTCAGAATATGCTCCTCAAAATGGGCTTCAATGTAGGCACCAACGCGGCGGTGAAGTTTACTGTCAAGGCAAGCTCAGGAGATAGGGTTTCTGAAGCCACTGCCAACGGCAACATAGTGCTGTACACCCATATTGTGAGGCTAAAGACTCCGGAGATCAGTCTCAAACCGGAAAGCGTGGAACTGACGGAAGAGGGCAAAGACAGCGATGCTCTTGAAATTACTTGGACTGACGCTTCTGTGGAAGAGGCGTATGTGGAGTACACGCTTTCCATTGCCAAGACTGGCGACAACTCATTTGAAAATGCTGTAAAATTCGATTTGGCTGATGCTCTCGGCAAGAAATTCATCGGCAATGATCTCCAGTCTATAATGAGGGGTTTCGGTTATAAGCCGGGTGAGACCGCGTCTGCAATCTGCAGGGTAGAAGCCATTCCTACGGATGCGACTATAGAAACCGTTGTTTCCGAGACCAAGACATTTTCAGTAAAACTCTACGAAAGAGCCAAAAATACGGATATTCCTAAGCAAGTGACAGTTCTCGGTGACGCGACAGAATTCAAATGGGATATGAATGCGGAGGGAGCCCAATTGACCTGCATAGATCCTGATAAGGGTATCTTCAGTTGCGAAATCAATCTTACGACAGACACCTTCAAGTTTTATTTCAACCAAAAATGGACTAAGGGGCCGAAACCGGGTGTCGGTGATTACTATTGGTCTGACATCACAATCCCGGAGAGTCTTGGAGACAACGACTATTTCAGAGTTCTTCTTCCTGGAAAGTATCGTTTCGTCGTGAATACATCAGACGTTACTATAGAGTGCACGCTACTTCAAGCGACTCCGGATGAGGTATATGTGCATGGAAAGGCAGTAAGCGAGACCGATGAGAGTGCGGATGTTCCACTCCGTGCCGTTGACAAGGCAAAAGGTATTTACGAGGGTGTCGTGAATCTCAAGGCCGGCGCTTCTTTCTGCGTAACTGCGGCTGCCAAGAAAGATCGTGCCTACTATTGTCATCCTTCAAGCAAACCGGTCGGTCTTTCTTGGAAGATAACGGAGGATAGGGAGAAGGAACACCTTTATAGTGAAATGCAGGTGGCTGACAGCGGTGAATACAAACTCACTGTGGATTTTATGAACCATACTCTTGTCGCACTTGCGGTGAAATAGTTCTGTCTCTCTTCTAATATTTATTACATTTGTGTCGGATTTCGAAAGATGTTAGCGGAATCCGGCACAAATGCGTATGAAAATTTCCGAATCAGCAACTTCAAGCTTTTTCTCGTGCCCTCTTTTTGAAACAGTATCACTTTGAGCCGCGCCAAACCGGACAAATTGAAATATGTCACTCTTATTTCTCACGGCAGATGGAATAACATCCATGCCAACAATCCTGATGGACCATTTTGGGACAGGCACAACGGTCGGACCTGGGAAATGCTTACATCACGTTTCGGAGGCAAGATTCCAGGCGGCGGCGTAAAGTTCATTATGCCTTTAGATCAGAATGGCGGTAAAGACTATGACGGGCTACAGTCGAACAAAAAGAATTTCGATTGGCTGATTACTTCAGAGGCAAGGAATAATCCGCTCTATAAAAGGGATAGTTGGAACTGGCTCTATTCCAGACTGGCCGTATGTATTAGAAGAGATGGTGTAAATTTCGACTGCTCAGACTCCGGAATGGTGATATATATGCTGACGGGAGAAGAAAAGACCAGCCCGGCTATGGCAAGAGAAATTATGGAGAATCCGGTGCCCAAGATTCAGTAATGTGGCAGAAATACGGTTGAAGTTAATACACGCTTCCCAACAATTCAATTGGCAATATGAAAAAGATCGTTATATTATTTCTTTCATTCTTTTGCGTTTGCGCTATTTCCAATGCGAAATGCAAAATTCTGGTTCATCCAGAAAACCGCTTTCTAATGTACGATGATGGAAGACCTTTCTTTTGGCTTGGAGATACAGCTTGGCAGATGTTTCACCGGCATACTAAAGAGAGTGCGAAAATATATCTTCAGGATCGGGCATATAAAGGATTCAATGTTATTCAAGGCGTTTGTCTTGCTGAGCATGGCGGACTGTCTTCTCCTAATGCTGAGGGCGAATGGGCTTTTCTCGATAAAGATTTCACTATTCCCAACGATGAATATTTCAGCCATATCAGATACATTGTGAACCTTGCAGATTCGCTTGGCTTGATGGTTGGACTTCTTCCAACTTGGGGCGACAAGTTCAATCTTAAGTGGGGTCCCGGTCCGGTCATATTTGATACGGAAGAAAAAGCGGAAAAATATGGTGAATACATAGGAAAACTTTTTGCTGACAAGGATAATGTCATTTATATTCTTGGAGGCGACCGCCCGGCGGATGGTTGTGAGAACATAATTAGAGCTATGGCGAAAGGTATAGCTATCGGAATATGTGGAAGAGAGGATTACGACTGTTGTCTTATGACTTACCATCCTTGGGGAGGAACATCCTGTACCCGATGGTTTACGGACGAAAAGTGGATTGATTTTTATATGCAACAAAACGGACATCCTTATGATGTCCCACTATGGGAACGCATCAGCGGTGATTACCACAACATAAAGCCGGTTCGCCCTGTGCTTGATGGAGAGTCATTGTACGACGAACATGCCATAGATTTTGATATGGAGAAGAATGGTGTTTCAACGGACTACCATACAAGAAGATACTTTTATCATGAGTTTTTTTCCGGGGCCTGCGGCCATACTTTCGGTAGTACCGGTGTGTGGCAGGTCTGGGATCCCGATAAATATAAACCGGCAGGCAATGTCTTTACCGGTTGGCAAGAATCTTTGGGCAGAATAGCCTCCTATCAGATGGGATACGGGAAAGAATTGATGCTCAGCCGTCCATACTTTAGCAGAATTCCTGATCAAAGCATCCTAAACGAGGAATATGACCACCTGGAAAGGATAACGGCCACGAGGGATAGGGATGGGAAATACGCATTCATTTACACTGAACGAGGAAAGCCAATTGATGTAAATTTGACGACTATCGGAAAAGGAAAAAAAGTAAGGGCATGGTGGTTTGATCCAAGATCCGGACGCAGTATAAATCTGGGCTTGTTCAAGAAATCAGAATCAGTAGTGTTTACCCCAATGACTCAAGGACAGGGCAATGATTGGGTGTTGGTTCTTGACGATCCCGCTATGAGGTATGGCCCTCCGGGTCTTGGTGTCGTGAAAAAATAGCTTATCTGTCATCGAAGGCGCAAGTGAATCGACCTCTACGATCCTCCTGCCTTCGTTGTCTTTAAAGTAGAAACCCCACAATGTTGTCCGGTGTAATTACATTGTGGTCTTTTGTTCTCCAAAAATAGAATTGGGCGAAGCTGGAGTCATATTTGTTTTTTAATTTTCAGTCTTTCTGATATGATGAAATTTTCCCACAATGCGCCGCTGCTCAACAGTGGCCGATTTGTCGGACCGAGATAGCCATAATCAAAAATACCCTATATTTGCATTATGGAAACAAGAAAACATTTGGCGGCGGAAAAGAAACGCTGCAATTCGCATAATTGTGCGCAGGCTGTTGTCTGCACTTATTGTGACATTGTCGGCCTTCCGGAGGATGTGGCTATGGACATTGCCGGAGCTTATGGCACCGGGATGGGGAATATGGAGGGGACTTGCGGGGCGTTGGTGGGTGCCGGGATGATTGTCGGTCTTGCCACTAAAGACAGAAACCTCTCTCGTAGCAGGATGAAGCAGATAATGACTGATTTTCAACAACGGAATGGAGCGACCCGCTGCTCTTTGCTTAAGGGTGTGGGCACCGGAAAAGTCCTGCGCGAGTGCTGCGACTGCGTGGCCGATGCTTCCGAATTTCTTGAAAAGGTTTTGACGCAGGAATAATTCTCTCTACTTCTTCTTTCCCGGGCAGAGAATCATAAAACAGATGGCGAAGACGGAAAGTACGATGCCGATGGCTATGTTCCACGACATCTTTTTGCCGAAGACCAGGGTGCCAATCAGAATGGCTGTGAGGGGTTCGAATACTCCCATAACCGAGGCCTTGGTGGCTCCGATGATTTTGGTGGAGGCTGCGAGAGTGGCGGTGGAGATGACTGTCGGGATGACTGCCAGCAGAATGAGATTGAGCCACAACGAGCTGTGGGCGCAGATGGTGTTGAAATCGTTGAGAAGTGAAATCTTGCCGCTGTGGTTGCCTACAAACGCTATCAGACCGAAAACAATGCAGCCGGTAATGAGTGCGTAGAATGTCAGGACATCGTTCGAGAGCTCGCGAAGACACCTTTTCCGGTTAATCAGCACAATGAAGAATGCGTAGGAAAGGGCCGAGAGAAATGCCAGAATAATCCCTTCGAAGTGGACGGGCTGCGAAGAATCGTAGTTGCAGAGGAAAAGAATCGCAATGAAAGTCACCGCAATCGACACCCATGTCTGCCAAGTGGGGAAGACCTTGAGGAAAACCATAATCAATGCAACCAGAGTCGGGTAGAGGAACATAATTGTTGTCGCGATTCCAGACGGGATATAATTGTAGGCGAGAAAAAGGAAGAGGCTGCTGCACGCGAAAAGCACTCCCAGCATCGCCAGCCATCCCAATTGCTTGCGGCTCACCGCAAAAGACTTGTGTGTTGAGAGGATGACCAACCCGAGCACCAGCACCGCCACGGCATAACGCACGAAAAGCACCGTTTCCACTGAGACGCCTGCGCCAAGCACCGGCATCGCGAACAGAGGGTTCATCCCATAAGTGACCCCTGTGATGATTCCGGCCAGATAACCCCATGCCCGGCCGCTTCCGATTCCGTGGAAGGAAAGTGATATAGATTTTGCACTCATAATCCTTTTATTTTTCGGGCGGCAAAGGTATCAATAAAAGTTTGAAAAACATATTTTTTGGATAGTTGCAGCTTTTTTGGCAACTTTGCTGCAGATTCTTAATTGGAACAAGATGAAAAAACGGAACTCTTGACGGGGAAAATCCTGTGGGAAGATAGAGAATGTATTTGTAAATAATTGATAACCACAAACATAATGAAAATATTTATTTCGATTGAATACAAAACACAGTGGGGCGAGTCCCTCGTGCTGTGTCTTGACGGGAAAGAAATACCGATGACTCCGGGCGATTCCGGAATCTGGACGGCAGAGGTCTCTAAGGTTTCGGCAGCTGCTCTCGGTCACTACAATTTCAAGCTTGTCCGTAGTGACGGCAGTTTCAGGCAGGAGTGGAGGCACCATTCCCTTCCGCTTGCAGGCGTCTCGGCGTCCACGACAGTAGTCATCCGCGACCGCTGGCAGGACGCTCCGGAGGATGCACCTTTCTATTCTTCGGCTTTCACAAAAGGCATCTTTTCTCGCGAAAATATAACCACATCGGAGGCTTCGGAAGCTAAGGCGAAAACCTCCGCAAAGACAAAGCTCATCACAGTGAATGTTCCGGTTGTCAGCCGCGACGAAGTTCTTTGCATCGCCGGCGATGGAGAGGGGATGGACAATTGGCATAAACTTATCCCGTTGGATGACAGCAATTTCCCTCAGTGGAAAATCGCTGTTCAGTCTGAGGACGGCTTTGAATACAAATTTGTCATCGCAGACCGTAAAACACTCGCAATCAAAGAATGGGAAGGCGGCGAAAACCGCTGTTGCCTCGCTTCAGACAATAAATTCACTGTTCTTTCCGACATCAGCCACCGTTTTGGACTCCGTCGTTGGAGAGGGGCCGGAACAGCAATTCCTGTTTTCTCTCTTCGCAGTGAGGATGATTTCGGCGTGGGAGAGTTTCTTGATTTGAAGAAAATGGTCGACTGGGCAGAAAAGACGGGGCAATGCATTCTCCAGCTCCTTCCGATTAACGACACCACGATGACCGGCACCTGGGAGGACTCATATCCCTACAAAGCCAACTCAACTTTCGCCCTCCATCCTCAGTTTGTCAATCTCAAGGCTGCGGGAGTCGTGGAAAGCAAAGAGTACAAGGCCCTTCAGAAAGAGCTCAATTCTCTTTCTCAAGTGGACTACGAGAGGGTGAACAACGCGAAGACAAAGCTGCTCCGGGAAGCATTTGCAAAGACATTCGCAAAACTCTCCAGGACCGCGGCTTACAAAGCTTTTGTCGCGGCCAACAAAGAGTGGCTTGAGCCTTATGCCGTTTTCTGCTGCCTTAGGGACAGCTTCGGCACTGCCGAATTTGCAAAATGGAAGACTTATGCAAAATATTCCGCATCAAAAGTGGAAAAATACTGTGCAGAGCATCGCGAAGATGTGGATTTCCACTGCTTCGTCCAGTTCCATCTCGATCGCCAGCTTTCAGAAGTTCGCGAATACGCACATTCCAAGGGAGTGATTCTCAAGGGTGACCTCCCAATCGGCATTTCCCGCACAAGCGTGGATGCGTGGCAGTATCCTCAGCTTTTCAATATGGACGAGTCTGCGGGAGCACCGCCTGACGCATTCGCTGCCGACGGACAAAACTGGGGTCTCCCTACCTACAACTGGGATGAGATGGCAAAGGACGGTTTTGCCTGGTGGAAGGCAAGGCTCAGGAAGATGTCGGAATATTTCGACGCATTCAGAATCGACCACATCCTCGGATTTTTCCGTATATGGGAGATTCCTCTCAAATACAAGAGCGGCCTTCTGGGACATTTCTATCCTGCGCTCCCATACCCTGCGGAGGAACTGGCATTCTTAGGCTTCGATGTGGCTTCCGGGGCATTCGTGACTGCTCCTGAGAACGACCCGACGGATGTTCTCTTCGTTGAGGACCCGCTGATGAAGGGATATTGGCATCCACGCATCGGTGCGCAGAACACATCCACCTTCAGACATCTTGACCCTCATCGTCAGCGGGCGTTCAACCGTCTGCACGACGATTTCTTCTTCCACCGTCACAACGAGTTCTGGAGAGAGTCGGCAATGAGAAAACTTCCGTCCCTGCTTCACGCCACCGGTATGCTCGCCTGTGGGGAGGACCTCGGAATGATTCCGGACTGCGTGGCATCGGTTATGGACGAACTGAAGATTCTTTCGCTTGAAATCCAAAGAATGCCGAAGAGTACGAGTGTAGAGTTCGCAGACCCGAAATACTACCCATACTTCTGCGTCTGCACAACTTCAACTCACGATATGAACCCGATTCGGGCTTGGTGGGAAGAAGACCGGGAGGTTTCGTCGCGTTTCTATCACCAGCATTTCGGAGGCCAGGCTCCATATTTCTGTGAGCCGTGGCTTTGTGAGCAGATTGTTCGTGAGCACCTCGATTCTCCTGCAATGCTGACCATTCTCCCTCTCCAGGACTGGCTCTCCATCGACGGCTCCCTCCGCTTTCAGGACCCGAACGCCGAGCGCATCAATGTCCCTGCCAACAGCCGCCACTACTGGCGCTACCGTATGCACCTCAGTCTCGAATCACTCCAAGCCCACGCGGACTTTAACGGTGAGATTTCTGCTCTGATAAGCTCCTCCGGGAGATAACTCTTAAAAATTTTTCGTGTCTACTTTTCGGCGTCGGTACACGCTCCACTTGTGAAAAATCTCAAAAAGGTGTATATTTGCATAGTAAAAAATCTTAAAAAGGTGTATTGCGCAGATGCTGAATATCTCCAAAAGGTGTAAGGTGTTACTATGAAACGAAAAATATACCAACAGCTCCTTGACTGGAAGGAGAAAAGAAACGGTGAAGTGGCATTGCTCATCGAGGGTGCACGACGCATAGGTAAAAGCTATATCGTAGAGGAGTTCGGCAGGAACGAATACGAGTCATATATCCTTATCGACTTCAATAAGGCTCCCCAGATGGTCAGAGACTGGTTCGACATCTATCTGGAAGATCTTGATATGCTGTTTCTCTATCTGAGTCAGCACTATAAGGTGAAGCTACACGAACGCAAGTCGCTTATAATTCTTGATGAGGTACAGTTGTGTCCCAGGGCGAGAGCTGCTATCAAGTTTTTGGTGAAGGATGGTCGATATGATTACATTGAGACCGGATCGCTGGTAAGCATCAAGAAAAACATGCAGGGCATCGTACTCCCATCAGAAGAGCGCCCTATACAGATGTATCCAATGGATTTTGAAGAGTTTCTTTGGGCTACCGGCAACGATATGCTGATGGACTTGATACGGAAAATGTATGCAGAAAAGAAGCCTATGGGACAAGTTTTCCATCGTCAGGCGATGGATGCATTTCGCCTCTATATGATAGTGGGAGGAATGCCACAAGCCGTCAAGAAATATGTTGAAACGAAAGACTTCGATGCCGTAGATGCCGCCAAGCGCGATGTGCTGACCATCTACCGTAACGACATCTTCAATTACGCGAGCGAGATTGCCGACAAGGTGGTGTCTATATTTGATCAAATCCCTCCTCAGCTCTCTAAGCACGAGAAGAAGTTCCGACTGTCAGCTCTGAAACCGGGTGCTAAATATCGTGATTGGGACGATGCTTTCTTTTGGCTGAAGGACGCAAGAGTCGTCAACATCTGCTACAACTCGACTGAGCCGAACATAGGGCTGAAGATGAACGAAGACCGTACTACTCTGAAGTGCTATATGAACGATACGGGCTTGTTAATCAGTCACGCTTTTGATGAAAAAGGTATTGTTTCGTCGGAGATTTATCAAAAACTGCTCTTTGGAAAACTGGAGGTGAACGAAGGGATGCTCATTGAGAATACTGTGGCACAGATGCTGACAGCCGGCGGCAACAAGCTCTTTTTCTATAGTAAGTCATCAGTAGAATCCGAAAATCGTATGGAGATCGACTTTTTGCTCCCAAAGGACAAAGTGACCACTCGTCATAATATCCGCCCGATAGAAGTAAAAAGCGGCAAGAACTATACTTTGTCCTCCATAACAAAGTGTATGAAGAAGTATGGAGAATACTTGATCTCTCCTACAGTTCTGCATACAGCCGACTATAAGGTAGAGAATGGCATCACCTATCTTCCGCTTTATATGACGCCTTTATTGTAACTATAAGTAACGTAGTACAGAGAACATCCTGCTTCTATATTACTGCGCAATCCAGACCATAAAATCGTCGACTCTGGAGCGTGAGACAGTCATTTCGAAGTCGGCGGCCGGTTCCGAGACAATAAGGAGTCGGCCGCCGGCTTGTTTCACTATGCTTTGAATGGCCTTGATGGAGATGATGCAACTGCGGGAAATGCGGAAGAACGTCTTTGACGGGAGTTCGCCGGCTATGATATCAAGCGACGAGTCCACGATGTACTTCTTGCCGTCGAATGTACAGAGGAAATTGCATTTTTCTTCGGAATAGAAATATGCGATGTCCTCAATTTTTACGGGGACGATGCGGTCGTTCATCCGCACGATGAACCTTTCCCGCTGCTTCCCTTGATCAAGGGCGCGGAGAAGTGAGCTGAAATCCTGACTTTCACGGCTCTCACGCTGTACACGGCTCACCGCCCGCTCAAGTTCCTCCGGGCCGATTGGCTTGAGGAGATAGTCAATGGACCCGGCTTCGAAAGCCTTGATTGCGTAACTGTCGTAGGCTGTGGTCATAATCACCTTTGCCCGGATGTCCACCTGACGGAAAATCTCGAAACAATCCCCGTCTTCCAGCTCCACATCCATAAATATTACGTCCACTCCGCTCTCCTGCGTCCACCCGCCGTGCATCCCGGCTCCGTTTTCCGAAGAATGTTCCCTCAGCCAATCCACCGTGCCTGCGACCGAACGAGTGCATCCGACCACCTGCATTTGCGGATAACGGCTCTCCAATGTTCTGGAAAGGGAGCGTTGCGCCATAATCTCGTCTTCAACTATAAGCACTCTCATATCTTAATATAGTCTTTTATTGTTCAATCAGCGGCAACCACACGACATATCTTCCATCTCCGTCTTCAATGCGGACATCTCCTCCTCCGAGGTCGGTGTACTGCTGCTTTATATATTTGAGTCCCACACCCGTGGATGGGGATTTTGATTTCTTCGGAATCAGTTCGTTACTCACTTCCAGCCCGCCATCCTCGGAGCGGAGCGAAATCCGGAGCGGACGGGTGGACGATACGGCATTGTGTTTCAACGCATTCTCAACCAGCATCTGCACCGCGCAAGGAGGCACCATCTTCTGCATATCCGCCTCGGAGATTTCCTCCACCACTTCAAATCCATCCGGAAACCTCGTCCTCATAAGCAGAACAAACGAGCGCACGAAATCCATCTCCCTGCCAAGTGTCACCAGCCGGCTGTCCTCCGTAGAGAGCATATAACGGTAGAGCCCCGCCAACTTGTGGATAAACTCGCTTGCCTGCTCCGTCCGGGAATCCAGCACCAGAGAATCCAGCACATTCAGAGAATTGAAAAGAAAATGCGGGTTCACCTGCTGCTTGAGCTTCTCGTAGCGGAACTGGGCATAATGACGCTTCTCCTTCTCGATAATCATCTGCTGCTGAACCTCAAGCGAATGATTTGCGAGATAGATGATGCAGTAGACCGAAACCTCCACAATCAGACAGAGCATGCACAAATGTATAAACTCCGCCGAAACCTCCGGTCTTATGAGCCCGTCCGGTGAGAGACAGACGATGTAGGCACTCAGTTGCGAGGTTATGAGCAGATAGAGAGTGAATATGAACCAATAGACCTTCGTTCCCAGACTGTCGCGAATCTGCCGTCTGAAACGGACGAATATGATGTTGATGCAGACAAGGGATATGATAACCGCCGTGTTGCTCAAAATCATCGAAAGGATTTCTATTGTGCTCCACGGATTGTGACCGGTCGACGAAAATACGAAAACCAGAATGCGGAGGAAGAAAATCAGTACGAAGGATGTAATCAGAATCCTCGTCTGTGACTTGCTGACGGCCTGTGTGTCCGTTTTTCCTCCGGAACCGGAGAATATCCTCGTAATCCAAAATGTGCCCCATCCGAGAATAATCGTCGTGACAAAAGTGACTATCGAACTCACCATCGTCGGCTTGTGCAGCGCCTTGGAAAGCAGCGCCGCCCCCTCCGTTCCGAGGAGAAAACCCGCCATATTCACCACAATCACGCAAGCTGCAGTCACTTCGATATTGAGCCCGTGCCTGAGACAGAGAATCACCGTCATCGCCATCGTGAGCAGTGTCAGCATAAGCTCGTCGCTGATGTTGAATACGCCGAGCATCATCGCCGTAAGCGCGTGTGCAACGGCGAAGCCAGTTATTATAAGGCTATCGATTCTAATGTTTTTCTTCATATATGCGGTCATCGGTCGAAAGTTAGGAAAAAACTTGTGAATATCCTTTCATTCGTCGGGGAAATATCACCGTTCGTCCAAAATTATCGTCCGTTCGTCGGAGGGATACCATTATATAATTATAAAATGCATAAATTCGCAACCGTTAGTTGACATATATACACTAAAACCCTACGTTTCCATTACGGAGCGTAAGTAAAATAAGATAAACCACAATGACTTCGTCAAAACCAAAACTTTCTTTTTGGCAAATCTGGAACCTCAGCTTCGGCTTTATGGGCGTCCAGATCGGATACTCGCTTCAGAATTCCAACACATCCACAATACTCCAGTCTTTCGGCGCGGACCTCGGCTCGCTAAGCTATTTCTGGCTTGCAGCTCCTATTGCCGGACTCATCGTGCAGCCAATCGTCGGAATGTTTTCTGACAAGACCTGGACAAGACTCGGAAGGCGCATTCCGTTCATCCTCATTGGGGCAATCATTTCGACTCTCGCACTGCTGCTGATGCCGAACTGTCCGAAACTCCTGGCTTTCGCACCGCTTGTGATGGGAGCCTTGATTTTCCTCTTTATGGACCTTTCGTTCAATGTCACGATGCAGCCGTTCAGAGCCCTTGTGACCGATATGCTGGACGATAGTCAGAAGACGGAAGGTTTTGTGGTTCAGACACTTCTGATTAATTTGGGCGCAGTTGTCGGAGCGCTTCTTCCTCTTATAATGACTTGGTGCGGGGTGAGCGATGTCGCACAGGAGGGACACGTTGCCGACCACATTGCCTATTCCTATTACATCGGCGGAGCAATCCTTCTCCTTTCTGTCCTTGTCACCTCATTCAAGGTGAAGGAGTATCCGCCGAAAGAATTCGCGCTCTACAACGGCACCGCCGATGAAGCAAAATCTTCCGAAAAAGAGCAGCAAAAGACAAGTTTCATCCAGCTTCTGAAGGGTACTCCGAAGGTTATGATTCAACTGGGCGTGACTCAGTTTTTCTCCTGGGCGGCTCTCTTCCTGATGTGGAACTACCTCAAACCTGCCATCACCGGAGTAGTCACGGACAATGCCGGAGCAGTGCTTGCCGAAGGCGCAACTGCAACGTGGGTTGGCGTTCTCAACGCAGTCTATCCGATCCCTGCCTGCATCATCGCACTCTTCATGACGCAGATTGCGCAGCGTTACGGTAACAAGACCGTCTATGCGGTGACTCTCGCCTGCGGAGCTCTCGGATTCCTCGGACTCTCATTGCTTCACAACCAATACCTTCTGATGATTCCGATGATTGGAATCGGCATCGCCTGGGCAGGAATCCTCGCGATGCCATATTCAATCCTCTCCCGTGCCATCGATGCCAACTGTGCAGGGGCATATATGGGTATTTTCAACTTTACGATTGTCATCCCGCAGATCTGTATGGGGCTGATTGGCGGAGTGATTGTCAAGTACATCTTCGGCGGCAACGCCGTCGCTATGCTTGCCCTCGCCGGAGCGATGATGCTCTGCGCCGCTGCCAGCGTGGCATTTATCAAGGATAAACCTAATCATAATATTTAATATCAATATGAAACGTATAATCACACTATTTGTACTTCTCGCGTCGGCATTCTCGCTTTTCGCACAGGAAAAGTTTGAAGTGAAGGGTGTCGTTGTGGATGCATTAGGACCGGTTATTGGCGCTACAGTGATTGAAAGCGGCACGACCAATGGTGTGTCTACAGGCATTGACGGAGAGTACACAATCAAGGTGGCTTCAGCCGGGACTCAGGTGGAGATTAGCTGTATGGGCTATTCATCGCAGATTTTCAGAGCCGATGAAGTTCCAGCCACTGTCACACTCAAAGAGGATTCGGTTTTCCTTGAGGAGGCCGTCGCGATCGGTTACGGTTCCCAGAAGAAGAAGGAAGTCACCGGTTCCGTTGCCTCACTTAAGGCAGAGGATTTCAATGCCGGTGTCAAGGCAAGCCCTGTCGGCCTTCTTCAGGGTAAGGTTGCCGGCCTTAACATCAGCCGCACTACAAGCGACCCTACCAGCACGGGGTATAACATCCAGATACGCGGTTTCTCGACTCTTGGAAAAGGAACAGGCTCGACACCTCTCTATGTTGTGGACGGTATACCGACAGACAATATCGACAATATCCCTCCTGAGGATATCGCTTCGATGGATGTCCTCAAGGACGGTTCTGCTGCTGCGATTTATGGAACAAGAGGTACCAACGGCGTCATTCTCATCACAACCAAGCGCGGCTCAGCTGAGAGTACGGGCGTCGTAAAGACTAATGTAGAGTATAACGGCTATCTTTCCGTCTCCGCTCCTCGTCTCGAAACAGGATTCGCCACTCCGGAGGAATATCGTCAGCTTGAGCAGCTCTCCGGAGGAATGGTAAAGCCGGTTCTCTATGATGATGATACGCATACGGATTGGATGAAGCTTGCAACCAAGCCGGCAGCAGTGACCACAAACCACAATGTGGCTATTTCCGGAGGCTCTTCCGATTTCAGTTACCGCGCTTCCGTTAACTATAAATATGCGGAGGGTATTGCCAAAAACACTGACCGCGATGAAATCAGCGCGCGAATCGCAGCGGACCAGAAGGCTCTTCAGGGTTGGCTGAAACTGTCGTATGACTTTTCTTATATGCATTATAAGAACAATTATGACTGCGGAGATTTCAAGCAGGCCGCTACTCTGAACCCGACATATCCGCTTATGGACCCTTCTTCGGTTTCAGGTTATTTCTATCCGACCGGTTCTGGCCAGTCGAACCCTATTATGGCAACAGACCTCAAGGAGTCAAACAAGACAGCCGACGAGTTCAGAGGTTCCGTAAAGGCCACTATTGACATCAAGTCGGTGCCGGGGCTTAAGATAAACGGTTTTGCGGCTATTGAGGGCAATAACTATTCGTCTTATGCCTACACCTCCCAGAAATACGATGCGGACAAGGAGCAGGCAGGAAAGGCTTCCCAGAACCGCGACAGCAATTTCAAGCAGTTGTATGAGGCTACGGTTGACTACACCGGCAGCTGGGCAGGACATTCGCTTACCGCAGTGGCCGGCTGGTCTTACCAGAAGTTCATGTATGACGGAAATTGGATGGAAAACAGCGGCTTCCCGACTGACAGCTATAAATATTTCAGCATGGGTGACGGACTTACCGACAAATCAAAGCTGAATGTTTCATCATATCGTAACTCCAATGTACTTGCGGCAGGTTTTGCCCGTGTAAACTACAATTATAAAGAGAAATACCTCCTTTCTGTTTCAATGCGTGCCGAGGGTTCAAGCCGTTTCGGTGACAATCACAAATGGGGACTCTTCCCGGCCGTGAGTGCAGGATGGCGTATATCAGGCGAGCCGTTCATGGACGGCCAGGACTGGTGCGACGACCTTAAGATACGTGCAGGTTTCGGTGTCACCGGTAATAACCTCGGCTCTGACCTCCAGTCAAAGCAGCTTCTCACCAATGGCGGTGCATTCTGGTATAACGGTCAGTGGGTGACTACTTACGGAATCAATCAGAATGCCAACCCGGACCTCCGTTGGGAGAAGAAATACGAGTATAACATCGGTATTGATTTCTCTTTCTTGAAGAACCGTCTCTATGGTAACATTGATTTCTACTATCGTGACACCAAGGACCTTCTCTGGGAATATGATGTGCCTACTCCTCCGTTCCCATACAATAAGCTGCTTGCCAATTGTGGAGAGATAAGTTCAAAGGGTATTGAAATAGCAATCTCCGGTGTTCCTGTCCAGATGAATGGATGGAGCTGGACTACAACCCTCACTATGGCTTTCAACAACAACCGTCTTAACAAACTTACGGGAGACGTGACCTTGAATGGAGAGACTTATGACCTCTCTTATTCGGAAATGCTTTGCGGCGGTGTCGGAGAGAACGGACTTATGGGTGTGAATACTCAGAAGATTGTCGAGGGAGAGTCTGTCGGCACCTTCTACGGCTATCATGTCATAGGTCTCAACGGCAAGGGAGGCCTTGTTTACGAGAAGGACGAAAACGGCAGGAACAAGCTTCAGAAAATCGGCTCTGCCCAGCCTGTCATGACCTATGGCTGGAACAATACGGTCCGCTGGAAAAATCTTGACCTCACGCTTTTCTTCCGCGGAAATGTCGGAAACAAGATTCTTAATGTGAAACGTTGGGCATACGGTCCTCAGAAATCCCAGGGTCTCAACTGCTTCATGTACGATGTGAAGAAACTTGCCAAGGGAGCAGGTGCATACCGTCAGGGAGTCTTCTCGGACTACTATCTTGAAGACGGTTCCTTCCTCAAGCTTGACAACATAACCCTCGGTTACACCCACCATTTCAAGAACAACGCCTACATCAGTTCGCTGCGTGTCTTCGCTACGGCTGAAAATGTGTTCACTGTCACAAAATACTCAGGAACAGACCCTGATGTCAATACATCCGATGTCTGGAGTCCGGGTATTGACCCGGCGGGATTCTATCCTTCAGTATGCAATGTGATGGTCGGTCTTAATCTTACATTCTAATCAGGATATATCAGAATTATGAAAAAGATATTGAATTGTTTACTTTTGGCCTCAGCTTTTCTTGCAACTTCATGCGAAGGGATGCTTGATGAGGAAGTTTTCGGAAAACCGACTTCAGAGGAAATGCTTTCCAATGCCGAAAATGTCGCAAAGGTCGTCGGGCAGGCCTATGCGGAGGTCGCATGGCTTCATGACCATTGGGGATACTGGGGAATCAACACGATTTCATCGGACGAGTGCGTGAACCCCGTGAGAAATCCGGGCAACGACTGGTCGGATGACGGTTACTGGAAGGGTTTCAACGACCATTCGTGGACAGCGAACGACCTTTCGTTCGAGTTTGTATGGCAGTATTCCAATGCCGGTGCCGTGCTCTGCAACAAGATTCTCAGCCAGCTTGAGTCGATAAAGGAGAGTCTTCAGCAGGCAGGTCTCTACGACCGTTTTAGTGCTGAACTCAAGGTGCTCCGCTGCTACTACTATTACACTCTTTTCGATTCGTTCGGACGCATCCCTTATCTTGACAGCTATTCTTCTGCCGCTGTACCTCAGAGTGAACCTTGGGAGGTGTGGAACAAGCTTGTAACTCTTCTTGAAGAAGAGGCACCGAAGCTTCCTGCCATCACGGATGCCAACCGTGCGGAGAACTACGGCCGTTGTTCGCAGGGCATGGCCTACACTCTCTTGGCCCGTCTTTACCTCAACGCCGTTTCTTATGGTGTCACAGCCCAGAACTGCGGGATTGAGGGCATAAATCAGGAAGAGGATTTCTACAAACGCTGTCAGGAGTTCTGCCAGAAGGTGATAGATTCGGGGTCCTATAAGATTGAGGATGATTTCTTTGCCAATTTCAAGATTCAGAATGAAGGCAGCCGTGAGAACATTTTTGTGATTGTCGAAAACGGTAATGCGGCATTCAACTATCGTGATGTCGCCGGCAAGATGAGTAACAAGCTCCGCATAACCATGCTTACCCTGAATTATTGCCACCAGACCTGCTGGAACACTATCGACAAGCCTTGGAACGGCTTCTGTGCTCCTGAAGATTTTCTCGGAAATTATAAGGAAGGTGACAGGCGCGGACCATGTCCTGCAGATGCCGGAACACATGGCTGTGACGGTTGGGGCTGGTTCCTCGGCCCGGTTTTCGAAAGCGACGATTCAGATGTGATTCTTGAGATGACTGACAAGCAGAAAGGACTTAAGGCCATTATCGTCCCTCAGGTTACTTCTTTGACGGACGCTACCCACAACGACGGAGCCAGATTCCTCAAATATGAGGTCGACAAAGTCGGAGCTAACAAGTATTGTGAGAATGACTTTGTACTCCTGCGCTATGCGGATGTGCTTTATATGCAGTATGAGGCCGCTTTACGTGCCGGCAATATGCAGAAATGCAACGAATTGCTTGCAGATCCTGAGTTCATGAAAATACGCACACGTGTCGGATGTGCTCCATATTCGGCTCTCGACCTTGATGAACTTCTCGTCGAGCGCGGACGTGAATTTGCATGGGAACTTGTCCGTCGTCGTGACCTGATACGCTACGACCGCTTCGCAAAGGGAAAATGGGATTTCAAGGAGGCGGACATTGACAATCATCGCGACTGGTTCCCGATTCCTCGAAAGATGATAGAGACATCCGGCGGGCTTTGGACGCAGAATCAGGGATATGAGACGGACAAATAAATGTTTTATCAGATAAAAACTTATTAATCATTTAATATTTTAAGTTATGAAAATCAATAAATTTTTCATGGGCGCAATGTGCGCTGTGACTCTTGCAATGGTCGGTTGTGAGAAGACTCCGGATATCATCAATCCGGGTGATAACAATGGTGGGAACGGTGAAGACATCGAATGCCCTATTGTCAACGCTCCTGAAGCAGGAAAGACCACTATGGTCGTTTATGTTCCTGAAAATACACATTCAAACGGAATCTATGCTGTCGGTACTGTGAATTCATGGTCAGAGAAAGATACAGAGACTTGCAAATTCACTCCGGTTGAGGGTGACGATACAGGCCGTTGGTATCAGCTTACAGTTGACTATGCCGCTGACATGGCAATAAAGGTCTGCGCAATTCCGTCAAAGCCGGAACTTGCAGGATGGTCATTCCAGTGGGGAAAAAATATCGATGAAAAAGACCCTGACCCTGCAATTACAGAGGACAATGTGGTTACGCTTCAGGGAACCGTTACCATTGAGCTTGAGAATCAGGGACAGCCTAAGGCAACCGGTTTTGAAGACGGTGGCGTTGTGTTCATGCAGATTAAGGCTTGGGCAGCTGATCCTAACATCAAGGAAGAGCCGGCAACTGCAATTTCCTTCAAGCACCCTTGGGGTGGTGGCGAATGGGTCTATAAGGACGCCGTAGCAAAGGGTAACAATGTGTTTGAACTTGAGGATATGTTCGGAAACAACGGTTTTAATGTCAAGGATGAGAATGGCGCCGAGTCATGGTTTGAGACTAAAGACTGCCAGATCTACGAAGGTGCAGCAACTGGTGACAAGGTTATCGTGCGTTTCACATCCCGTGCAGGTGCTGCAGAGGGTGACCTTGAGGTAATTCTGGTCGAGAAAGGTGAAGTTCTTCCTGGTCCGGACCCTGTGATTGTGACTGTACGTGCAAAGTGGCCTGCAGCATGGACTGAAACACCGACGGCTTGGGTATGGCCTACAGGTGGTGACGGCTCTGAAGTCGAGCTTGTGGCGGACGGTGAGTTCTACAAGTACACTACTCCTGAAGCTGTTCCGGGACTCAACATCATCTTCAAGAACGGAAAAGGTTGGAATGGAGACAGCAATCAGAGTGTTAATATCGAGAATGTTATTGTTGATACAGATTACGAGCTAACAACCTCTAAAAGCGGAAAGGCAACAGTTACTGAAATCAAGTAATTTCTTTTGATAGAAATCTCTTTTATCGGCCGGTGGCTCCTGACAGAGCTGCCGGCTGCAATGTCAGAGGACTTCTGCCCTTTTCCTGTTCCGGGAGCGGACAAATGCCGGAGGGAGAGCCTCTAAAACGAAAACTGCTTGAAAATGAAAAAATATCTCCTTCTCTCTGCAGCGGCGACGCTTGCCCTGCTTTTTTCCTGCACACCGCAGGACAATCCGTCGGAACCTGTCAATCCGCCGGCAGTCTTCGACATCAACAATCTTCAGCCGGGATTGAGCAGCGACCCTCTCAGCCTCTCTGCTGACGAGCCGTGCACGCTCTATTTCAAGGCCGGCGGGAAATTTCCTTTCTCTGGCTACGATGGCGAGCTTTATGCCCACATTGGAGTGGTGAACTTCGAATGGGAGCACGTGCAGGCCGACTGGGATGTGAATCTTGAAAAATGCCTCTGGCAGAAGACCGAAGTCGCTGATGTGTGGAAACTTCCGATTGAGCCGACCATCCGTCAATGGTTTGGAGTGGATGATGACGAGCCGCTCACAAAAATCGGAGTCGTTGTTCGCAATGCCGGTGGAACAGAGCAGACAAAGCCTGACTTTTTCCTCAGTGTAAAGGACGAAGGCCGTGAGTTCAAGCCTGCGGATGTGGAGATGGCGGCAATGCCTTCCGGAGCGCAGTACGGAATCAACATCACCGGACAGGAAGTCACACTTGTGCTTTATGAAAAGGATAAGGACGGGAAACACTATCCGCATTGTTTCCTTGTCGGAGACTTCAATGACTGGAAAGTTTCCAACCGTTTCCAGATGAAACGTGACGAAAATGCGGGTTGCTGGTGGTACAAACTCTCGGGAATGGATGCGGACAAAGAATATCGTTTCCAATATCATCTCATTGATTCCGAGGGCGATGCGCTACGTGTTTCCGACCCATATTCCGAGATTGTCTATAGCGGAGAGGACAAATGGATATCCTCTTCGACCTACCCTGATATGTCGGCCTATCCTTCCGGAACTTCGGGACTTGTGTCCGCATTTCAAATCAATCGTCCCGAATATAATTGGAAGATAAAGGATTACAATGTTGCGGACAAAAACGACATTGTGATTTATGAGCTTCATTTGAGGGATTTCAGTGCCACTCACGACCTTTCGGGTGCGGAGGAAAGGCTCGATTATCTCGAGAATCTCGGCATTAACGCAATAGAACTTATGCCTGTCCAGGAGTTTGACGGAAACAACAGCTGGGGATATGACCCTTGCTCTTATTTCGCCCTTGACAAGGCTTATGGCACTCGTGAACATTATAAGGCATTTATCGACGAATGTCACAGCAGGGGAATTGCCGTGATACTTGACGTTGTCTATAACCACGCCACCGGCTCTCATCCTATGGCGAAGCTCTATTGGAATTCGGAAAAGAATCAGACCGCAGCCAATAATCCTTGGTTCAACGAAGTGGCTCCGCATCCTTATTCCGTTTTCCACGACTGGAACCACGAAAATCCGATGGTGCGGGAACACATCAAGAGGAGCCTGCGCTATCTTTTGGAAGAGTACAAATTTGACGGATTCCGTTTCGACCTCACGAAAGGATTCACCCAGCGCAAATGCACAGACGCAACTGTCGGCAACTACGATCAGGGAAGAATCGATGTTCTTAATGAATATGCCAAGGCGATCTTCGATGTTCGGCCGGGTGCAGTGGTGATTTTGGAGCATTTCTGTGAAACTCGTGAGGAGAAGGCTCTGGCTGCAGCAGGTATGCAGATGTGGCGCAATGTGAACAATGCCTACTGTCAGACTGCGATGGGATGGCTCAAAGACGGCGACGACTTGAATCAGATTTGGACCGGAAGCACTATGCCTTTCGGTTCCTGGGTGGGCTTTATGGAGAGCCACGACGAAGAGAGGACTGCCTACAAGTCTCTTAAATGGGGAAATGGAATCACAGGAAACCTTGCGGCAAGAATGCAACGATTGAGACTTAATGCCGCATTCTCGCTGCTTGTTCCGGGACCTAAGATGATTTGGCAGTTCGGCGAACTGGGCTACGATGTCTCAATTGAAGAAAACGGACGCACCGGGGAGAAACCGCTCCATTGGGACTATTATGATCTTCCGGAGCGCAGGGCTCTCTACGACACATACGCGAAACTTCTCAAGTTCCGTCGGGACAATGCGCGTCTGTTCGATATGGACGCAAGTTTCGAGATGTGGGCAACGGGCGGGATGTCTGCCCGTACAATGTTCGGTTCAAATGAGGGTAAGTCATTCGCGGTCATCGGTAATTTCCTGACTACAGACTACGACGATACATACACCCTCAAATCAGCCGGAACCTGGTATGACCTCTTCAGCGGAAAAACCTATAATGTGGGTTCCGACTGCCGGGTCAACATCCCGCTCAATGCAGGAGAGTTCGTTGTGCTGACAAATTTCAAATAGTTCTGTCTGGGGCTGATGATTCTGATTTATGGATATTAAAAAAACTAAACTTGCGGCACTGACCGCTCTGGCAGTTCTTATCTGCGCCTGTTCGCCGGATTTAGGTTTCGACAATCCTCAGACTCCTTCCGGAGGGGGCACGGGCTCGACGAGCCAGGGCGGCGGTAGCGGTTCTGACGGCGGTTTCAAGGCGGAGGAAGGTCTTGAGTGGCTTTTTTCCGGAGGCGACATTCCGGAGTTTCATCTTGAAGTTTCGCTCGCGGAGTGGAACCGGCTGCTTGGGGAATTTGACAAGAATAAGAATACTTCCGAATATATCCACGCGGATGTACTTTGCAACAAGGGAGAGGAAAAAATCAGAATCGGAGACGTCGGCCTTCGTCTCAAGGGCAACACGTCCCGTCGCAGGCCCGAGGGGAATGAGGGAATGATGCACACGGCTGGGCAGTCCAACTGGCACCACTGCCACTACCAGCTTAACTTTACCAAATACAACAAAGACGTCTCGCACGAGCTGCACGGGGTCAAGAAACTCTATCTCAAATGGTTCAAGGACGACCCGATGTATGTGCGGGAAGTTTTCTGTTTTGACCTTTTCCACCGCGTCGGGGTGTGGACAGCTCCTCATTCTGCCTACTGCCGGCTTTGGATTAAGGTGGCGGGTGATCCGTCCGAGACCTATCTCGGTGTCTATAATATGATTGAACTTGTTGACGGACGCTACGCCAATGCCAGGGCCAAACAGTTTGCGTTCAAGGACGGATTTCTTTGGAAATGTTCTTCGGGAGCGTCCCTTTCCGACGCTTCTGACCATCTTATCGGCAACGATGGCTCAGACAAGATCTACGAACTCAAAACTCAGACTGCGGAATATGCCGCTGCCAAGGCCCAGTTGCAGGATTTCATAAAGAAAGTAGCCGGCAAGGGAGACGAGAATTTCAAAAACTGGATTGTTGAGGTCTGTGATGTGGAACTTTTGCTGAAAACCTACGCCGTCAATGTCGCAGTGGGGATGTGGGATGACTATTGGAAGAATAAGAACAACTACTACATCTACTTCAATTCGAAGGACCTCTACACCTACAAGTTCTTCTTCATCCCCTACGACTACGACAATACTCTCGGCACATCCCATCTTGATATGGATGCCGGCCGCCAGGACCCTCTAAATTGGGGAGATAATTCCAACCCATTGATTTACAAACTTCTCAAATACGAGGAGTTCCGGAAAATCTACAAAGACGCACTCCTTTCTCTCGTTGACCCTGTGGCAGGAGAATTCTACTACACACGCTCGATGGCGAGAATCCGTGAATGGCACTCAAAAATCGGGGATTATGTTTCCAATGACACAGGGGAGGATATGTCAATCGAGGACCGTCCTGCCTCTTGGAGCAACCACGGGGAATACCGTCTGCTGGAAGAGAGCAATAATTTCTTTAAAATACGCGCTGAGGCCATTGAGCGCCATTGCAGATAGATCTAATAATATGAACTTGATGAAAAAGACATTTTTTGCGGCTCTCGCACTTCTTTTGCTGATTTCCTGCTCGGAAAAGACACCTCACGCAGGATGGACTTATGACACGGTGGTTTATGAGATGAACCTGCGCCAGTACACCCCGGAAGGGACTTTTGCTGCGGCCAGAGAGCAACTTCCTCGTCTGAAAGAGCTCGGCGTGGATGTCATCTGGCTTATGCCGATTTACCCGATTGGAGAGAAAGAGCGCAAGGGAACTCTCGGCTCCTACTATGCGGCTAAGGACTATTGCGCGGTGAATCCGGAGTTTGGTACGATGGCGGATTTCGAGGCTTTTGTTGCCGCGGCAAAGTCACAGGGCTTCCGTGTAATTCTTGACTGGGTGGCAAACCACACCTCTCCTGATGCCGTATGGATTGACTCCAAGCCTGCCGACTGGTATGAGAGGGACTCGCTGGGAAATACCATTGTGGAATATGACTGGACTGACATCGCTGCCCTGAACTATGACAATAAGGATGTTTGGGACGCGCAGGAGAATGCTATGCGCTTTTGGATGGAAAAGGGCATCGACGGTTTCCGCTGCGATATGGCTTGCGAAGTGCCTTTCGAGTTCTGGACAAGGACAATCGCTTCTCTGCGAGAGGATTGGCCGGGGATGTATATGCTCGCAGAGGGCGAGGATCCGCAGTTGCACGCATCAGGTTTCGACGCATCCTACGCTTGGGAACTCCACCACCTGTTGAACGACATCGCTCAGGGACGAAAGAATATCCCCGAACTTCTCGACTATATCAGCCGTGACTCGGAGCGTTTCCCTCAAGATGCTTTCCGCCTTATGTTCACTTCCAACCACGACGAAAATTCCTGGGCGGGGACAGAGTTTGAGAGAATGGGCGATGCGGCGCAGCTGATGGCGGTGCTCACATTCACGCTTCCTTCCGGACAGCCGCTGATTTACACCGGACAGGAGATGGGTTGGAACCACCGTTTCCTCTTCTTTGGAAAAGACCCGATTCCTGCTTGGGAGGAAAATGATTTCACCAAGTTCTACCAAAGCCTCATCCGTTTCCGTCACGACCATCCTTCGCTCCGCCCGGGCGAAAAAGGCGGTCGTTTCGAAGTCGTTTCCACCGAAGACAGCACACTCGTTTTCCGAAGGGTGCTTCCGAATGACGTTGTCACCATATCCGCACAGCTCTGCCCGCCGTGGAGTTGGAAAATTGTTCCGGAAAGTGTGGCGGATGCCGATTTGACGCAGATTTGCAGAGTCGAACCTCTTTCCTGGTGGGTGGGAATGAACACCCCGTTGCAACTTTTGATTCAAGGTGAGGGGATTTCGGAATATGACGTCGTTTTTGAGGGCGGAAACGGAGTGAAGGTGAGCGGAGTCCATAAGGCGGACAGTCCGAACTATCTTTTTGTCGATGTTGCCATATCAGCGAATGCGCAGCCGGGGACATATTATCTCGTGTTCACAAAAGGGGAGGAGAGTTTCAAACGTGCCTACGAAATCGGGGCGCGGGTTGAGGGCTCTGCGCAGAGGAAAAGTTTTTCGAGTGCGGATATGATTTATCTCATTATGCCGGACCGCTTTGCAAATGGCGACCCGTCTAATGATTCGACACCCGACACCGCTGAAAAGGCGAACCGCAGCGAATTTTTCGGAAGACACGGCGGTGACATTCAGGGGATTATCGACCATCTCGACTACATCGCGGAACTCGGCGCGACAGCAATCTGGCCGACTCCGCTTTTGGAAGATAATGCGGAGCACGAGTCCTATCACGGTTATGCGGCATCAGACTACTATCACATCGATTCCCGTTTCGGCAGCAACGAACTCTATCGGGAGTTTGTCGAAAAGGCTCACGGAAAGGGGCTTAAGGTCTTGATGGATATCGTCACAAACCATTGTGGCACATCGCATTGGTGGATGAAGGACCTGCCTTTCGCCGATTGGATTCATCAATATCCGCAGTACACCGGGACCAATGTCTGCTTTTCCACGAATATGGACCCGAACGCTTCCCGAAAGGACCTCGAAATTCAGGAAAGCGGATGGTTTGTCCCTTCGATGCCGGATATGAATCTCGACAATCCTTTCGTGCTCAGCTACTTCACTCAGTGGGCAGTCTGGTGGGCGGAGTATGCGGGACTCGACGGTTTCCGGGTGGACACCTACCCCTACAACGAGAAAGAGCCTATGTCCCGCTGGTGCAAGGCCATCACGGATGAGTACCCGAATTTCAATATAGTGGGCGAGTGTTGGACTTCATCCATCCCGCAGCTTGCCTATTGGCAGAAGGATGCGCTTGTGAACAACTTCAACTCTAATCTTCCGTCTGTGATGGATTTCCCTCTTCACGACGCCCTGCGTATGGGACTGAATGAGGGAGCAGGTTGGGGCTGCGGAATGACGAGGATATATGAGATTCTCTCGCACGATTTTCTCTATCCCGATGTGAACAATCTGCTGATTTTTGCCGGCAACCACGACACGGACCGAATCGGGGATGTGGTCGGAAAGAACCCTAAGAAACTAAAGCTTGCGATGACTCTGATGGCGACAATGAGGGGTATTCCACAGATTTTTGCCGGTGACGAGCTTATGATGGTTTCGGCAGACCGTTCGCAGGGACACGGCGGATTGAGAGTCGATTTCCCGGGCGGCTGGCCTGGTGACAAGATGAATCTTTTCACTCACGAAGGCCGCGAGGCTCAGCGCCTCAACACCGACGGCAAAGCTGTCTATCCTGGACAGGCGGAACAGCTTTTCGACTATGTGAGCCGTCTTTTCAATTGGAGAAAGACAGCTGAGGTCATCCACACAGGACGCACTCTGCATTTCATAACCCGCGACAACACATACGCATTCTTCCGCTACAACGACAGCAAGGCGGTTTTCGTCTTTATCAACAATTCCGAAGAAGATAAAACCATCCCGTGGAGCTATTATTCCGAGATTTCCGAAGGCCTGAAAGAGGGCATCGACGTCCTCACCGGAGCCCACGTCACCATAGACGACAGCACCAAAGTTGCCCCGGAAACAGCTCTCGTGGTCGAATTCCAGCGATGAGCGTATCCTTGCGCGATTCCAGCGATGAAGGTAACTGATTTCGTTCACCTGCGAGGTACTGAAATAATCGCCGGCAAAGACGAATCTACAGCGTCTGCCCTCCGATAAACTCGCGCATGATTGAGGTCGGCGGTATCATGGCGATTTCCTCCGGGCTCAGGGCCACGATGTAACTTAGGAATTTCAGCAGGCGCACGGCCTCGCCGTAGGCTGGAGATGTCGGGCTGATGCGGCGCAGAAGCGGTTCTGCGTAGTATTTCAGCATCGGGAGTTCAAACACGAGAGCGGAATTGAACATCACGTCGGCATTTTCCTGGAACGGGAAGATGTTGCGGTTTTCGCCACGGCGGACGCTCGACCAGCGGAGAATCGTCTCCTCCGGGGATATACCTCTGACGCGGTTGTCACGCACCATACGGCGCAGAATCCTGTTGTCTGTTGTGGAGATGTTGTTGTTCTCGTCAAGCGAAAGGGACGTGAGCGCGGATGCATAGACACGGAAAATCCTCGTCTGGTCCACTCCGGGCACCATTTCCGGGTTCAGAGCGTGGATTCCCTCCATAATGAGTATATCCTCCTTTTCGAGTTTCATCCTGTTGCCCTCGAAAGTGCGGACGCCAGTCTTGAAGTTGAATCTTGGAATCTCCACCTCCTTGCCCGAGAGCAGGTCGTTCAACTGTGCATTGAGAAAGTCGAGGTCCATTGCATGAAGAGACTCGAAGTCATAGTTCCCGTTCTCGTCCTTCGGAGTGTGCTCGCGATCGACGAAATAGTTGTCAAGTTCGATGACCTTCGGGTTTAGCCCGAGAATCTTGCACTGTTGTGCGAGACGGAGCGATGAGGAAGTCTTTCCGGACGATGATGGGCCGGCAATGAAAACAATCTTCACGCTTTCGTGTTTCTGCCAGATTGCGTCTGCGATGGCGGCATACTTGCGTTCATGTCGCGCCTCGGCGAGGTTTATGATTTCGCGGGCATGTCCTTCGAGTATGGCCTTGTTAAGCGAGCCCACGCTGCTGACTCCGAGCACGCGGCTCCATTTTTCGTGATCGTCGAGTGCGGCGGCCAGTTTCGACTGCTTCTTCATCGGGAGAATCCTGTCCTTCTGCCCGAGCCCCGGATATTGTAGGCACAGACCCTTGCCGAACGGGCGCAGTTCGAATGTCTTGAGGTAGCCTGTGGACGGCAGCATCGGCCCGTAGAATGAGTCTGCCGTGTCTTCGAGGAAATAGACGCTGTAGGTGTATCGGCCAAGTGTTTTCAGCAGTTCAATCTTCTCCGGCTGGCCATTCTTCGCGAAAAGTTTCTCTGCCTCGTCCTCTGTGAGTATCGCTTTGCGGAACGGGATGTTTTTGGCGATAATCTTTTTCATTTTTGCTTTGATCAGTCGCAACTCACCGCCAGAAGGCACATGTACCTCATATTTCCCTCCTTCGGGATTCTCGTGCAACTCGCAGTAGAGCCCGCTCGGAAGTGCATATTTGATATTTAGGAATTTATCCGGAAAAACGTCCCTCACCGCCTTCTGAAGCACGAAGCAGAGCGACCGGGCGTATGTGCGGATTCCGTTGGGATGGCCGTAGCCTATGAACTCGATTCTGTGTGGTCTGCAAATCTCGAAGCCCAGTCCTTTCAGCGTGTTGTCCACCAGCGCCGCCAGAATCTGCTTGTCTTCCGTCCCCTCCGTTTCCTTCGGCATCATATCCTTTGCTATATCAAGCAGCGTGGTCCCAAATTCGACGTCGCGGTAGCTGTCTGTGTTTTCGCAATAAATTCTGATCTTCTCCATATATATATTGTCATATTTTATTTGTTTTCTGAACTCGGTTGCACCAAGCGCCGCTGATTCCCTACAAATTAGTGACCGAAGGTGTTCGGGACGGACATATTTTATATAAAATTAGTAATTTTGCAGTATGAAATCGACCGGAAAATATATCGAGATAAGGGGCGCGAATGCGCATAATCTGAAAAATGTTTCATTAGACATTCCGCGCGGGGAGTTCGTTGTGATTACGGGTTTGAGCGGGAGCGGAAAGTCGTCGCTTGCATTCGACACTCTGTATGCCGAGGGACAACGGAGGTATATGGACACGCTCTCAACCTACGCGAAGCATTTTATGGGAATACTCGAAAAGCCTCAGGTGGAGAGCATAGAGGGACTCAGCCCCGTCATCGCAATCGAGCAGAAGACGACGGGAAAGAACCCTCGTTCGACTGTCGGTACGATTACGGAAATATATGATTTCCTGAGACTTCTGTACGCCCGTGCATCGAAGGCCTACTCCCCGGCGACTGGAAAAGAGATGGTGCGCTACACCGATGACCAGATAGTCTCTCTGATTATCGGAAACTACAGCGGGCGCAAGTGCATGCTTCTCTCTCCGCTCGTCCGGGGACGCAAGGGGCACTATAAGGAACTGCTTGCCCAGATGCGAAAGAGGGGATATACCCAGGCGCGTATTGACTCTGAAATCGTCGAACTCTCGGAAATTGAGGCGCTGGATCGCTACAAGCCGCATTTTATTGAACTTGTAATTGACAGGCTCAAGCCGGAAGTGAAGGACGAAAAGCGGATTCGGGAGTCAGTGATGGCGGCTCTGAACCTTGGCAAGGGCTCGCTTGCGGTTTTGGACATGGAAACGGGTGAACTGCACCACTATTCGAAGCATCTGGTGTGCCCGGACACAGGTCTGTCCCTTGAGGAGCCGGCCCCACATACGTTCTCGTTCAACTCTCCGCAGGGCTATTGTCCCCACTGCAAGGGACTTGGAACCATCGTGAATGTCGATGTGAAGTCCATAATTCCGGACCCGTCAGTTTCGATTGCGGACGGAGGAATCGTGCCTCTGGGGAATATCCGCCAGACAAAGAAATTTGACATAATCCGTTCCATTGCAAGGAAATATGACTTTTCATTATACGACCCCATAGAACTCGTGCCACAGGAAGCTCTGACTCTGATAATCTATGGCTCTGACGAACTTTTCCGCGTTGGGGAGGGGGCCATGTCAGAGATGGTGTCGTTTCCGGGAATTGTGGGCGACATTGACGACAAGATTGTGTGTCCGGAGTGCGGCGGGACAAGGCTGAAGAAGGAATGCGGTTGTTTCAAGATTGACGGAAAGCCTATCTGGGAGGTCTCGGCGATGGAAATCAGCGCGTTGAAGGAGTGGCTGCTGAACCTGCCGGAAAAACTTGACAACAGGGGAAACGCGATTGCCAGGGACATTCTCAAGGAACTTGACGAGAGGGTGCAGTTCCTGCTTGACGTGGGTCTTGACTACCTTTCGCTCGACCGTGCCACCGCGTCGCTGTCGGGAGGGGAAAGCCAGCGCATCAGGCTCGCTACGCAAATCGGGTCGAAGCTTGTGAACGTGCTCTACATCCTTGACGAGCCTTCAATCGGGCTGCATCAGAGGGACAACCGCAAACTGATTGCTTCCTTGCAGGAACTTCGTGACAGCGGCAATTCTGTGATGGTTGTGGAGCATGATGAGGAGACGATGAAAGCAGCCGACTGGCTCGTGGATGTCGGCCCTGGAGCCGGTTCCGAGGGCGGGCGCATCTGCATGAACGGCCCGTTCAAGCTGTTGGCCGCACATCAGGGGGCGGTGGAAGGAAAAAAACCCGGATTTGTCGATTCGGCGGGTGAGGAAGATGTCGTGGAGCACTGCATTTTCGGCAACTCGGTGACTTTGGATTATTTGCGTGGAATCAGACGTGTTGAAGTCCCGGCCGTGCGCCGTCCGGGGAATGGGCTGTTTCTGACGATAAGAGGGGTGCATGGCAATAATCTGAAGAATGTTGATGCGGCATTCCCTCTCGGATGCTTCATCGGAGTTGCGGGAGTCAGCGGTTCGGGCAAATCGACTCTGATTAACGAGACTCTGATGCCGATTCTGAAAAACAAGTTCTTCAGAGCCAAGCTTCCTGTGCTTCCGTATGGCTCGATTGAGGGCGTGGAGAACATAGACAAGGTTATAGAGATTGACCAGTCACCGATAGGCCGTTCTCCGAGGAGCAATCCTGCCACTTTCACGGGCGTGTTCGACGACATTAGAAAACTGTTTGAGGCGACTCCGGACGCAAAGGTCCGCGGGTTCAAGGCGGGCCGTTTCTCTTTCAATGTCGCGGGGGGACGTTGTGAGGAATGCAAGGGAGCCGGTCTGAAGGTTATAGAGATGAATTTCCTTCCGTCGGTGAACGTGGTCTGCCCGCAGTGCGGCGGTCGTCGCTACAAGGAGGATACGCTTGCTGTCTATTATAAGGGGAAGAATATCAATGACGTGCTTGAGATGCCGATTTCAGAGGCATACGAGTTCTTCAGACCGGTGCCTGCCATTGCGGTGAAGCTCAAGGCCCTGCTTGATGTCGGCCTCGGCTACATAACCCTCGGTCAATCCTCCGTCACGCTTTCAGGCGGTGAGAGTCAGCGCATGAAACTTTCTGCAGAACTCTCCAAGAAATCCACAGGAAAGACTCTCTACATCCTCGACGAACCCACCACCGGTCTCCACACCGAAGACATCAAGGTTCTTCTCGGTGTCCTCCAGAAACTCGTTGACGGCGGCAACACCGTCATCATCATTGAGCACAATCTCGATGTCCTCAAGTCCGTCGATTACCTCTTCGACCTCGGTCCCGAAGGCGGCCGCCGCGGAGGCCTCATCGTCTCGCAGGGCACACCCGAGCAGGTTGCCGCCGACCCCGCCTCCGTCACCGGCCCCTACCTCAAGCCGCTGCTGTAGAAAATGAAAACTTAGAAACATGAAAAAAATAAACTGCGTCAGATTTGTCAATTATTTTCGAGTATAGATTTCTTTTGGAAGAAGGAGTGTACTGGAGGTACACGACTGATGAGAAAATAAATATAGACCGAAAAGAATGAGAAAGATGATGCAGGTTATTTTTTGAAGGTTTCTTATAGAAAGATAAAGTAGAGAAGGACGTAGACAGGGAGAAGGATGACGAGGGAGAACTTGGCCATATAGCCGAAGAATGACGGCATCTTTATCCCCTGGCTCTCGGCGATGGATTTTACCATGAAGTTAGGGCCGTTGCCGATGTAGGTGAGAGAACCGAAGAATACCGCTCCGATGGAGATTGCCTTCAGAAGAATCTCCGGAATGCCTGCGACAAACGGAACACCTTCAAATACACCATTCACAATGCCCGCGCCAGCTGCCGCGATAGATTCCGGAAGGCCGCTTGCAAGGCTGTGGAATGCCACTGCGGTAGGCGTGTTGTCAAGGAATGAGCTGAGAGCTCCGGTGGAGAAGTAGAATTCCCAGACCTCGTCAAATCCGAGTCTCGCGGCGTTCTCTTTCATGTAGAGGAGAGCCGGCGTCATGGTGACGAAGATTCCGAGGAATAGTGCCGCCACCTCAAGTATAGGATTCCAGGAGAATTTGTTCATCCCGTAGCGGACGTGGCTCGCCGTTGTGTAAAGGGATATTCCCATGAGGGCGAGAAGCACGAACTCGCGTAGGAACTTGACCCAGAACTTTGCGTCAGGTGCGTCCATCTGTGGAATGAATGTCGGATTGATGAACGCTACGGCGAGGATGACGCCCATGAGGTACATGAAATTCTTTCTGCCCCGGAAACGAACCGGCTGCCTTTGCTCCGGTATCTCAAATGCGGACGGATCCTCTTTTTTCGAGAAATAGAACTTGTCGCAGAGATAGTATATCAGCAACAGAAGGCCTCCCGTGAAAAGCCATTCCGGAAGCATATTTATGAACCACGTGAATGAAGCGCCTCGCAGATAGAGCATAAAAAGAGGCGGGTCTCCGAGAGGGGAGAGCAGACCGCCGCAGTTCGCGACAAGAGCTATAAAGAACAGCAGCGTGTGTACTTTGTATTTGCGTTTTTCGTTTACTGCAAGAACAGGCCGGATGAGCAGCATTGCCGCCCCTGTGGTTCCCATGAAGGATGAAAGCACGAAGCCTGTTCCCAGCATGGCAGTGTTGATGCCGGAACTTGGGCGGATGTCTCCGCTCACGTGAATTCCGCCTGTGATGACATAGAGTGTCAGAAGAAGGATGACGAAAGGAAGATAGTCATAGACGATCTGATGCTCGAGTTCGTGTGCCAGCCCGTGCCTTACGAGAAAAACTGCAACCGGAGCTCCCAGCAGGAGCGACACAAAAAGTTTGTGGGAATTCTTGTCCCACCATTTCCTGGCGAGCAGCGGACCGACGGCAATCATTATCAGCATCACGGCGAAAGGAATCATCGCCCATGCCGGTACCGCATACCCGGCAGCCGTCGCAACTGTCTCTGTAGCTGTAAGTTGAATCATAACCACTAATAATTAACGACGCAAATATACCTCTTTTTTGGATTGAGACAAATGATTTTCTTAACTTTGCGAGATAATGTAAGTAATAGAGGCTGCTCTGTCATTCCGAATGGATAGGAGAAAATGTCATATCGACCGGGAGAGCAGACCTTTGCACAGTGTTTTTATGAAGAAGTTTATAATCATTATTTTTTCGACGTTCCTGACGTTGACATCCGCGGCTCAGGAATCTCCTGTTCAGGAATCTTCTGTTCAGACATCCTCTGTTCAAGAATCCTCTGCTCAGACATCCTCTGCTCAAGAATCCTCTGCTCCGGCAAGATACACCGTCGAGACCGTCCCGCAGACGGAAATCCTTTCTTGGAGCTATGTCACAGACCTTTCCGGCGTCGTCTCTCCGTCCCAGAAGGACAGTCTGAACGCCCTGTGTCACTTTGCCAAGGACTCTCTCCAGTCTGAAATAGCTGTCGTCGTGCTCCCCGCGATTGACAACGGGAAATACGGCTCGCTTCACGAGTTTGGGGTTGAACTCTTCAACAAGTGGGGAATTGGCGGCAAGGACAGCGAAAAGGGGCTTCTGATTGTTCTGACGACTGCTCCGGGCGAACGCGAGGTTGTGTTCAACACCGGGTATGGACTTGAGGGCGCGCTGCCGGACGTTTACTGCAAGCGCATACAGAGCAATGTGATGATTCCGTACATGAAGAACGGGGAATATGGTTCCGGGCTTATTGCCGGAGTTTCCGCTGTGAACGATGTCCTCAAAGGCGACGTCAATCCTGACGAATTTGCTGGCGACTATGAGGACGATGACCTGTTTTGGGATTTTTTTATCGTAGGAGTATCCCTCGTCATCGCCCTGTGTGTCGTGGCTGCGCGTGGTCCTAAACGTCGTCGCAAGAAAATGGGTAAGTCTATTACCTGTCGAGGCTGCGGAGTAACCGGGGATATGAAATATGTACGTTCCGAAATCATTGAGCCTGCATCGAAGAAGCATACCGGCCGTATGAGAAATTTCTATGTCTGCAACCGCTGCGGGGAAGAAAACTATATTGATGAGATTATTCCACGCCGGAATTCCGGTGGCAGTTCGGGCATCGGTGGCGGTTCCGGCCCTATTGTCGGAGGCTTCGGCGGCGGCTCTTCATTCGGCGGCGGCTCGTTTGGCTCATTCGGCGGCGGAATGACAGGTGGCGGCGGCTCTTCGACGCGTTTTTGACCCATCTTTCAGTTTTTGATTCCTTCCATCCCATCAATTTACAAATGAGAATAATAAGAATAAATACCGGAAGCCCACTATATGCAGAGACGGAAAGAATCTGGCTCGAAAGTTTTCCAGAGAATGAACGCCGTGATGTCAATATGCACAAAGCGGCCGTTGACGGGGACGAGCGTTTCTTTTATAATGCCATTGTTGAGGATATTTCTGCCGACTCCTGCGCGTGGGACTATGATAGCGTGGCATCAGATGCCGGCATTATTGACGGGGATCGCGTGATAGGACTTTTAAGTTGGTGGGCGCTTGACGGGATGGTTTATGGGGAGCATTTCGCGATGAGCCCCTCCGTCCGTGGACGCGGGCTCGGCGAGAAGATCTTCACGGAAGTGACCGGAAAGTTTCTTGCGCATGGCTTGCCGTTCGTTATCGAGGTTGAAGCACCATCTTCCGAAAATCCCATCGCCGCCCGAAGAATCCGCTTCTACGAGCGCTGCGGGATGCACCTGCTCGACGCCCCCTACTTCCAGCCTCCATACCGCAGAAAAGACGCACCGATTCCGATGCGTCTAATGTCCTCCGACCCGTCGGTTGACCCTTCACTTGCAGCCAGACTCATCCAGGCCCTCTATCCGACTCTGTAAGATTGCCCCAAGTTGCCTCGCCTCCCCTCCACAAAGAAAAATCTACTTTTCGCGTCTGGTGCAAAGACCTCATAAGTTTTGGATTTTTTATCTCATAAGTTTTGGATTTTTTGTCTCACAAGTTTTGGATTTTTTATAAAATCACTAACTTTGCAGCATAATTAAAACATTGCTGTTATGTATCTTAAACGTTATGTGGAGTCTGAAATAGAACGAAGGATGAAATCTGCTGGTGTGATTGTTGTAAGCGGCCCGAAATTTTGCGGAAAAACCACAACGGCGACTCTTTTTGCAAAAAGCGTGATAAAACTGAATACGACCCAGGCGATTGACCTTGCGAGGATGGAACCGCATAACACATTAATAGGTGAGCAGCCGCGACTGGTGGACGAGTGGCAGACTGTGCCGGACATTTGGAATGAAGCCAAGGCATGGATAGATGAAAACCCAAAGTTCGGCCAGTTCATTCTTACAGGAAGCAGCACTCCGGCAGACAAAACGAAGATTCATCATTCTGGTGCTGGCCGAATCGTGTCTATTATGATGAGACCGATGAGCCTCTTTGAGTCTCTTGATTCGAAGGGCACGGTTTCTTTGGGCGGTTTGTTTGATAATCCGGGGATGCCGATATACGATTTGAACGAAGACCATCAGATTGCGGACACAGCTTTTCTTTTGTGCCGCGGTGGATGGCCATTGTCCCTTCAGGATGACAGACGGGTTGCGCTGGATGTCACACGGAACTATTATGAGGGTCTGTTCAATTTTGAAAACAGCGAAAACGACAAATTCCGGAACAAGAATCCAGAAATTCTGAGAATGCTCCTGCGGAGTTACGCGAGAAACATATCGACGGAGGCTTCCGCACAGACGATGATAGCCGATATCATCGCGTCGCAAAACCGTTCAACAATGGATTCAAGAACATTTGACGACTATATGGACGCTCTAAAGGATTTATACATACTCGAAGACATTGACGCGTGGAATCCGAATCTTCGGAGTAAGACCGTGGTGAGAACCACGGCGACCCGCCATTTTGTCGATACATCAATTGCGTGCTGCGCTCTTGGCATAACACCGCATAGCTTGATGAGGGATCTCAATTCTTTCGGGATGTTCTTTGAGGATATGGCAGTGCGGGACTTAAAAATCTATTCTGCGGTATTGGACGGAAAAATAATGCACTATCGTGATAGTCGTGGTCTGGAGTGTGATGCGGTCATACACTTGAATGACGGGCGTTGGGCATTAGTCGAGATGAAACTTGGAGGAGAGCGGCTGATTAAAGAGGGGGTGGCGAATCTGCTACGCTTGAAAAACGACCTCGCTATTTCCGGCGGTCCTGAGTTTATGATGATACTGACGGCAACAGGTCCCGCCTACCGTCGCCCTGATGGAATTTATGTCGCTCCGCTTAACTGTCTGAAAGCCTGACACCGAATTTTTCGGTTCTCATAATCAGATATATGGCGTAATCTGAAAAAAAGTATTATCTTTGTCACTCCGGTTTTATGCCGGAACTACATATTGAAAGGTGTTGCCATATCTTGAATAGGAATCTGCAAAATTTCAACGAATGAGATAGGAAACACTCGTCACCATTGCCGGTATTGGTGTCTCCACACCACTATCATAGTTGGTGTGGAGTTGTTTATTAATTCGTGGGCTTTGCAGAGCCTCTATTCTGATAGACAGAGACTCCACACTTTTCGTCTTTTTACCTCCCGTCCGGAGTCACGGGCCAATACCTTAGGGTGATGAAGAAATTATTTTTTCTGCTCTTGTCCGTCGTGTTGTTCTCTACGGTGGCGGGAGCTCAGGATGAAAACCGGGAAAACGGCAAGGTGATTCTGAAGAACGGTTCTGTCGTCGAAGGAACAATCTCAAAACAGGGGAATGATGTTATTGTCACAACCCCAGCCGGTGATGTATTCTATTATTCTGCCTCTGAAGTGGCGCGTATCAGCCGGTCGGATGCCGGAACTTCCAAAGGTGTGAAGACCGATGTGAATTCGCAGTCAACGGCATCAAGGAGCGGTTTCAAGGCCTTCAAGAAAAACACCAGGGCTGCCTATAGGGAGGCTAAGGCGTTCGGCACCGATATAAACAAGTATTGGGGCACGAACGACACTGCGAAGTACTACTATGAGAAGTCAAGAAAATGGGACAAGGCTGCGTGGATCACAGCTTCGGCTGGAGCGGGGCTCATTGTTCTTGGTGGAATCTTTTATGCATGTGGCGATGAATTTTGGTATGAAGATTATAAAACTGGCGAGCAGCATGGATTTGGCTGGTATGTGGGTAGCGGTTTTGCATTTTCTGTGGGCGGAGCCGTGCTAGTTGCCTCCTGCTTCCTTCCGATAGGCTCCCACATAAACCTGAAACGCAGCTATGAGTACTATGACCACGAGGGTAAATCCCATACAGCAGTATTCAATGCGTCTCCTGTGCTCTATGCGCAGGGCGGTGCCGGGATAGGCGTAACTCTGAAGTTCTGAAATTAATCCTTAAAAACAATATTGAACTATGAGAAACTTTGTTTACTCCTATGCATCAGATGCAAGGAAACTGACCGCGTCCGCTGTTGTTGCTTTAGTAATGCTATGCTCTGCCGGTGCTCAGGACATGTCGTCGCTTGAGGCTCGTAAGGCAATGAATAAGTATGCGAAAAAGGAACTTACCGTAAAGGCCTCCAAGGCGGCGAGAAAGGCTGCCAAGTCGTATGCCCGTGACGGATGGGAAGTGGCTCCGGGTCATCTTCCGCTTGAAAAGCAGCTTGACCGAGCATATTCGATGCAGTACGAATTTGATGAGTCAGGCTATCCTCTCTACCTTATGAGCGAGGCCATGTCCGTCGGCGGTAGCTATGATGCAGCTAAACTGCAGGCAATGGAACTTTCCAAGCTTCAGCTCGCCGGACAGATTTCTTCCGAGATAATCGGAATCATAGAGAACACGGTCGGCAACAATCAGTTGTCACAAGATGAAGCTGCTTCGGTCGTCGAGACGATTTCCGCGAGCAAGAATGTCATCTCGCAGCGTCTTGGCCGAGTGATCACGGTTGTGGAGTGCTATCGTACCCTACCTAATAAAAATAAGGAGGTCCGCGTTCAGATTGCTTATAATTCCAAGATGGCGATGGAAAATGCCAAAAGCGTGGTTAAAGAGGAACTTGAGAAGAAGGGTGAGAAGCTGCACGAAAGGCTGGATTCTCTGCTTAAATTGAATTAGCATCAGGTTGCGGGACAATAAAAGTCAGTTTCTTAAAGGCCTGAACACGATGTCTGTCAAAAAGTTATTGGTTCTTATCCTTATTCTGTCTCTGCCAGCTAACCTGTACGCACAGAAGGTTGTGACGGTGTCGGGGGAATACATATATTATCCTCCCGACACTGAATCTTACGAGGTGTCCAAACAGAAGGCGTTGCAGCGTGCCCAAACGCAGATTCTTGCTGATAATTTCGGCACGGTCATAAATGCCGGAGCTGCTACGGTGGTCACTGCTGCAGGCGAGGGGAGTTCTGAAGTCAGCACTTTCAGTCTCGGCGAAAGTCTTGTCAAGGGTGAGTGGCTTGAAACTATAGGGGAGCCGGAGTTCAGGAGATTCTTGGATGACAACGGAATGTTGGCCATAAAGGTGACGGTCAGGGGAAGAGCACGTGAAATCAGTTCATCTTCCATAGATTTTGATGCCCGAATCCTCAAGAATGGGGTCGAAGACAAATTTGAAAGCCTGGACTTCAATGAGGGTGATGACCTGTATCTTGCGTTTGAGGCTCCGTTGGATGGCTATCTCGCGATATATCTGTATGATGGTGGTACCCACGCGTATTGTCTGCTGCCTTATATTAACATGAGTTCCGGTGCCTTTACTGTTAAGGGAGGGGAAAAGTATGTATTCTTTTCTTCCGGCATGGCAAAACAGCCGCTTAACCCCAATGACGTGGATGAATTTGCTCTCACGTGTTCGCGTCCGGTTGAAGTTGACCGCATATATTGCGTATATTCTCCGGATTTTTTTACGGCATCGGCTGACACTGGTCCTTCGGATACCTCTCTCCCGCGCGAAATCGCTTATACGAGTTTTCAGAGGTGGCTCAGCCAGACTCGTATGCGCGATGTCAGGATGAAAGTACGGACATTTGACATAACGATTAGAAAGAAGACAAATGGAGACTAATAGTTATTTTCGGCTTAATGCATTGGCGCTGCTCCTGATTGGGGCGTTGCTGTCAATCACGACATTCTCGTTTGCGCAGACGACGGGGAGCAGTTATAGGATCGGAGACTATGTCCCGTCCCTCGGAGAGAATGGAAGTTATGGCTATAAGAGATATGGCGGCGACAGTACCATGTTCGTGATTCCCCCAAGGTTTTCAGATGCCGGTTCTTTTTCCGAGGGGCTTGCGCCTGTCTGCCTGAACGGGAAATACGGCTTTATCGACAAGGATGGAAAGTGCGTCATCCCATATCGTTTTGATTATCTGGGAGTTCTCTCGGAAGGACTGGCGGTGGCACGGATGAACGGAAAATATGGGTTTATTGATAAAACGGGCAAGTCAGTCATTCCGTACAGATTTGATTTCGCGTCCTGTTTTTCATCCGGATTGGCGGCGGTGCGGTCTGCCGGAGAACAATTCTATATAGACAAGGACGGAAAGGCGTATGCGGACCGGGAGGCGGTGCGCGACTCCTATACGGGCTTCGCGAAGCAGTATGTCGAGACGTTTGTGAATAACTGGCAGAAAAAGGGACGGTTTGAGAAAACTGATGCCTGGAAAATGAGGGTGAATGAAAATACGAGGCAGACTATAATAGATTCACTGCTGCTAGTTGCTAGAAATGAATTCATTGAGGAACAGGGTAAGAATGTTGAAAGTCGTCAGAACATTTTGGAATATGATGCCGACGGTGAGATATTTCTGATATATGACGAACGGTTCGGCTCCCTGCTTGTTCCTGTCCCGATTTCGCAGGCCGAAAGTTTTGAGAAGAATTTCTCTTCAGTGTCAAGGACGAATACATACTGCATAGCAAATGATCGTCTGGCTCTGCGGTCGGCTGAGTTCGTCATGCCGGACGGACATAAATATGAGTATAGGAATGATACGCCCCTTGAGTTTACGAGTGTTGATATAGCCTACAATTTTGACAGCATTGACGTTGATGCTGCGGACGAACACATTGAGCGGACGAGACCCAATTTTAACCGGAAGTCTCTCGCGGTCGGCAATTCTGATGTCGATACGGGCATTCCGAATCCCGGCATTGTCAATGACAACACTTTTGCGGTCATAATTGCCAACGAGAACTACCAAACTGTCTCTGGGGTCGATTTCGCGGTTAATGACGGAAGCGTGTTCCGGGAATATTGCATCAAGACTCTCGGCATTCCGGAGAAGAACATCCACTTCACTCCGGACGCGACCCTTGTAAATATGTGGTCACAAGTGGACTGGCTCACTAACATAGCGAAGGCCTGCGGCGGAGATGCTAACCTGATATTCTATTATGCCGGGCATGGAATACCTGATGAAGGTTCGCGGGACGCATATCTTCTTCCTGTTGATGGGAACGGGACAAATACGAAGACAGCGTATAAGCTTAGTGAACTTTACTCAAGCCTTTCCCAATACCCGACGAAACAGACTGTCGTGCTCCTTGATGCATGCTTTTCCGGTGCGGAGCGTTCCGGTGATATGCTTGTTGCAGCACGCGGGGTCGCGTTGAAGGCAAAGGCCGCAGTGCCTCAAGGCAATCTTGTAGTGCTCTCTGCCGCATCTGGAGATGAGACCGCCTATCAGTATAAGGACAAAGGGCATGGACTTTTCACCTATTTTCTCCTGAAAAAGCTCAAGGAAACCGGAGGTAATGCAAGTCTTGGAGAACTCGCAAACTATGTGGAGACTCAGGTGTCCCGTCATTCCATAATAGAAAATTCAAAGAGCCAGACGCCGACGGTGATACCTTCCGGGGCAATGTCTGCCGCTTGGAAAGATCTGCGTTTGCGTTAATGAGTTCAATCAGATTGTGAGTCCTGTCAATAGTTCTCCTTGTGAATCTCGAAATAAGCCTGCGGGTGTGCGCAGACCGGGCATATTTCCGGAGCCTTTGTGCCGACTACGATGTGGCCGCAATTGCGGCATTCCCATACCTTAACTTCTGATCTCTCGAAGACGGTCGCCGTTTCAACGTTCTTCAGAAGTGCGCGGTAGCGCTCCTCATGGCGTTTCTCGATGGCCGCTACGCCACGGAACCTTGCTGCAAGTTCAGGGAAGCCTTCCTCTTCGGCCGTCTTTGCAAATCCCTCGTACATGTCGGTCCATTCGTAGTTCTCACCGTCGGCTGCGGCCGCGAGGTTCTGCGCCGTGTCTCCTATGCCGTTAAGTTCCTTGAACCAGAGCTTTGCGTGCTCCTTCTCGTTCTCTGCCGTCTCAAGGAACAAGGCGGCTATCTGCTCAAACCCTTCCTTTTTTGCCTTTGAGGCGAAGAAGGTGTATTTGTTGCGTGCCTGTGACTCGCCGGCAAAAGCCGCTTCCAGATTTTTCTCGGTCTGTGTTCCGGAATACTTTGTTGCCATAATTATAAGGTGTTAAAAGTTAATTGTTTATTTTGAATTCCGACTCCATTTTGAAGCCTATTCATTATTTCAAAATCTCCCAATGCCCGCCTTTCTTTCCTACCCGTAGCAGGATGCCGTCCTTCTTTAGTTGTTTTATATGATACCTTGTGCCGTCTCCCGATAATTTGCAGATTTGCGCCAATTCTTCAACCATGATTGATGGGTTTGAACGAATCGACCGTATTATCAAATCCCGTATGTTTGTGCCAGTTTTTGTGCTAGTTTTATCGGTAGTTTTATCGGTAGTCTTATCAGTAGCCACCATGCCGCCTTGCCCCATATTCCCGGACCGTTTCAGATAGTATGTCACGGTGGAATATGTAATCTCGCTGTTGAACGCGACATCCTTTCCCGTAAGTTCCGTCCACTTCCGGATTTTGTCGATTCCATAACCCGCATTCTCACCCAGTTTCGCAGCCCTGAACAACTTTATAATTGAGGGATTACGGGGCTGCGATATTGCCTCGGACACCAGTCTGTCGAGCGGAATGTGGAAACCTCCCGGGTTATGGAGTTCAATCCTGTCCGTATAGACACGGATTGTCGGATGCATAGGACTGAAATAGTCGGAATGGGCAAGAAAAATTCACCAGTCCTTCCTTCAGTGCATACAATTGCGAGTCGTCTTCCGGAGAAACCCCTTCAGGAGTGGTTGTGAACGGATTGTCAGTATATAGCCTGAACCTCTGGATGATTACCTTATAGTACTCCCAGAGATTTTCCTGTTCCTGCATTCTGAATGTATATCTCTGTGCCGCATCATTATACGATGTCCCCGGAATCTCAATGTAATCAACCCAAAAATTTGGAATAAACCGATGGATGCTGTCAAGTTTTCCGAGCATCAGCAAACCGCCCAGACACAGTTCTGAACTGCCACGGGCAAAAATTCCCGTCTTTCGGCAGAATGCCTCGTTTTCAGCGTCGGCATAGGGATAACTTTCATTGAAGAGCTTTATGTGACGTCTGAAAGTATCGAAAGAGCCAGGGTCAATGTCGTCAAAAGAGGTTCCTGTGGCAGGCTCGTCGGACTTTATCCCGAAGGCCTGGTCTCTCAGCATCGCGTTGATTTCCATCTCAGTTGCGCGTCTGTCTCCTGAACCTGAGCGGATGAACGTGTTTGTTATGCTGTTGAACCACACGGGTTTGAACGGTGACGACGAAATGTAGAAAGCGAGCACAGTCTTCCCGTCAATTGAATATTTCTTCGATACAGGAAGAATGGGATGGTTCATCTTGCTGCCTGAACGCAATGTATTCAGAAAGTCGGATTCAATCTTCTCTCCATTCTCGACTCCTTCAATCTCGAATTTCTTCCCGTTCTGCGCCACTCCGAACACAATCCAACCTCCGGAACAGTTGGCAAAGGCACTTACGCTTTCCCAAATGTTCTTCGGCAGTTCATTCCGCGCACTCTTCACCTCGAAATCTTCCCATTCGATGTCGTCAAGCCGCTCAATCAATTCCTCTTTCGTCATGTCCGCCCTGCCTGATTGTCTGTTTGAAAATTGCTAAATTGACGATAAATGTCTATTGCACCGGCAGATTTCTCGTATGGTCAACCCAGATCAGCTTCGATGTGTCGTAGCCTCTTCTTGCCGCTTCCGCTGTCACCTTTTCGGCGGTCTCCCGCGTGATGGACGGGGTTCTGGAGAGAATCCACAGGTATTTGTCGCTTGAACTTCCGACGATCGCAAGACTGTAGTCGTCGGCGAGCATCAGGACCCGGTAGTCGGAATAGAAGAAAAGGAAGAACGAGACTTTGAGAAGAGCGGGCTCCGTTGTCGGCTTCGGCTGTTTTGCCTTTCCGTGTGCTGTTTTCATCTGGCCGTCCTTCCATCCGGAGTTGATGACATCGACCTTGCCGTCGTCGCGCAGGAGATATTCCGCAGTGACGTCGGTCATACCCCTTTCAAACGAATGGTTGAACCTCGCGATTTCGTACCATGTCCCGAGATAGCGGGACAAATCCAGAGAAGCAACGGGGGTGTTGTCCACCGGCCCTGCGCATGAGCATAGCGGGAAAGCTGCCAATGCTGCTCCCACCGCACACAGACATAGAATACTTTTCATGTTACTTGTGGTTAATGGTGAGACTTTGGAACAGTCCGCATCCACGGATTGCTCCGTAAATTATTGCAAGGCAAATGCTTGCAAAGAAAGTGCCGTGCGATTGATTTCTCTTTCGCCATTCCCGATTCTTCATTTGCTCTCAACAAAAATAGTTATATGGCTCAGATTCTAATTTCTGTCCGTTGCATCAAGAACTGATTGAGCATATCGGATTATGTGCATACAAAAAACTACAGCAGAGGCGTCATGTAGGCCGGAAGAAGAGTTGTTCCGTTGTCCTTTGCCAGATCTTTTGTGTAGATTAGGTAGCGGTTGCCTACTCTGGCGGAGTATTTGCCGCAGAAGGCGTCCAGCGAGGCGTGGGTCTTGTAGCCGGACGACTTCACCTCGACGGGGCAAAGCTTTGCGCCTCTTGACAGCAGGAAATCAATCTCGTAATAGTGCTTCTCGTCTTTTTTCCATGTGTGGTAGAATAGCCTGTTCCCCGATGCTACGAGCATCTGTGCAATGAGATTTTCATACACATATCCGAGATTCACGGAAAGTTTGTCACTCAGTAGTTTATCGTATATGATGTTCTCTGTGAAGTCCTTATCCCAAAACGCCAGCGTGACGAACAGTCCAGTATCCGCGAGAAATATCTTAAATTTATCATAATTGGCACTGACGGGAATTCCTATGTTTGGGTCGTCGGCATGATGTGCAATGTTGACGGTCTTGCTGTCTTCCAGATTCATCAGCAGTTCACTCGTCTTGTCGTCTGCGACATTCCCTATTACGGACGACGGCACATAGCGCGATGCGTTGCGGGACAGTGCAGCCGGAACGGACATGAAGAGGTTTGAGACCTTGCCTGTTTTGTCTATCTTAGCAAAATCTTCCCTATATAGGAGTATGATTTTTCTTTTCACCTCATCTACCGTCCGGAGATTGTTCGTGTCAAGGTAGGCATTGACTGCCTGAGGCATTCCGCCCACAAGCAAGTACAATCGAAGGTTCCGCATCGCATCACGGTGAGCTGCGCCGAGAGGTATCTTTTTCTCCCAGAATGTCTTGAGCAATGGTATGGTTACCGTGTCCCCCAAAGCCCATCTGAACTCCTCATAATCCATCGGATTCATCTGTATCCTGTCTTCTTCGCTTGGAATCGTTATGTTTTCGATATTCTTGCGGATGCTTATCAGGGAGCCGGTTTCAATGTAGTCGTACCTACCGTCCTTCACGAGGTATTTGATTGCCTGCCTTGCTTTCGGGCATTGTTGTACCTCGTCGAATACAATCACTGAATTTCTTTCAAAAAGTTGTGTTGAATACGCCTGCTGAAGCCGCAGAAATATGAATTCAAGATTCATTAGGTCATCGAAAAGTGACTTGACTTCCGCGCTGGCCGTATTGAAGTCGATTAGTATATATGATTTGTATTCGTTCCTGGCAAATTCCTCGACAATCGTTGATTTCCCAATTCGTCTCGCTCCCTCAACCAGCAATGCCGTCCTGCCGTCATTCTTTCTTTTCCAGTCAAGAATGTCGTCATATATTTTCCGTCTGAACACCCGTTGTTCCATAGTAATCGATATTTGAGGCAAAAATAATTGATAAATTCCAAATAATCAATATGTAACATTCTTTGTTCCGAAATCCCCCGCGATTTTATTTCGCGTTTTACTCATTTCCCCCGCGATTTTTCTTGTGGCATTTCCGACTTCCCCCGCAATCTCGCACGGATTTTGCGTAATCTGCGGCCGTTTGCCAAAATAGAAGGGCAGGTTGTGTGAAAGATCGTTTGAAAATAAAATGTTTTTGATATGATGGAGCCGAGATACTATAAATATACGGTCATTCCTCAGGAGATTGACTTTACGGGGAAGGCGCGTTTTTCGACTATTGTGAATGCCATATTGAACACGGCAGGGGAGGATGCCCGGGTGAACGGATTCGGGATTGATGTGCTGTCGGAGAGAAACCTCGGGTGGGTGCTGTCGCGGCTTGCGGTGGAACTCGACCATAGGCCTCTGGAGCAGGAAGAATACACCGTCGAGACATGGGTCACGGAATATGCGTCGCTTACGACTACCCGATGCTTCCGCTTTCTGGACTCCGATGGGAAATGTTTTGGACGCGCCGTGTCGAACTGGTGCCTCATCGACTTCGCGCAGAGAAGGCTCGCGCCGATGGAGAAGGTCGCGGACGTCGCCGGACACACCACTACGGACAAACCGCTGCCGTGCGCTGCTCCTGTGAAGTTGAAACCGTTTGAGGCGGAGCCGTGTGCGTCCCACAGGGTCAAGTATATGGACATAGACTTCAATCGTCACATGAACACCCTCCGCTACATCGACCTTCTCGCCGACGAACTCCCGATAGAACTTGTCGCCGCCGACCGTCACATCCGCGTCGACATCCATTTCGTCAAGGAATCCGTATATGGCGACCTCCTCAACATTTTCTGCATTCCGGAATCCACTGTTGCGGAATCATCGGACACGTCAGATAATGACGGAGTCGCCAAGTACCGTATGGCAATCAAAAAAGAAGACGGCACCTTGAGCATTCTGGCACACATCGAGTCGAGGTAGCCTGAAATAAACTACTGAGAGCAAAATTTCAAGAAAAAGATGGGATGCAAGGCGCACGGCGAAGCCAAACACCGCAGCAACCTGATGGTTGTGAGGATTTTGGCAAGACATGCAACGCGGCAGATCGCTTTTTCTTAAATTTTGCATGCAATGTTTCGGAAAAACTGGATTATATATTCGGAATAAAAAAAATTACTGAATATATGAAAGCAAGAAACATCATCCTTATGGCGGCGATTGCGGTACTTTCGCTGTCATGCTCCAAAAACACAACGGATTACTCCAAATACTATCCGAATTATATCCTGACCTGTAAGACCGACGACGCGGGGACATTCTATCTCCAGCTTGACGACAAGACAACGGCACTTCCGCTGAATGTCAAGAAGCCTCTTTTCGGGGGCAAGGAAGTGCGTGCGCTTGCAAACATCACCGACAAAGGGAAGGGCACGAAAGAAAATGGCGGTGAGAACTTCGACCGAGTCGTTGAAATCAACACTATCGACAGCATACTCACCAAAAAGCCGGTCCCGACACTCAGAAGCGTGGCCGAGGACGAGAAGAAATATGGCAGAGACCATGTCGCAATCATTGACCTCTGGGCGACCGGAGTCGAGGACGGCTATCTCAACCTCTGCTTCGACGCTGCGTGGGGACGCTACGGGCGGGTTCACTACATCAACCTCGTCACAGGCACCGACCCCGAAGACCCTTACACACTTGTGCTCAGACACAACGCCAACGGCGACGACTACATGAACGGAGCTTATGTCGCGCGCTCTCTGGTGGCATTCAGTTTGCGCGAACTTCCTGACACCAAGGGCAAGACGGTTGATCTGACGTTGAAATACGACACCCGTGACGGACAGAAATCCGTAAAGTACAAGTACTGCAGCGGCAAGTCGGAGGACGAGACTCAGAAGCAGTCTGTGCTCAAGGGTGTTGACCTGAACCTCAAGATTAAATAAATAACTCAAGTTTCGCAAGTGCGAAACACCACTTTTGAGCCCTTGTGGCGAGGGTAAG
>ERZ1026882.167-NODE-167-length-48812-cov-62.069385_pt1 | contig 48812 bp, 51 predicted proteins | sample MGYA00380171_ERZ1026882 | MGnify/ENA primary metagenome ERZ1026882 (study PRJEB33269, sample SAMEA4719807) | human gut metagenome | biome: human-associated habitat; feature: organic feature; material: feces | place: Cameroon | collected 2013-10 ...
GATTTGAATCTATGCCCAATTAACAACCGTCAGGGAATTGTAATTGATGGTGAAGATTCAAAGGTTATTTGCAAAGACTAATTTGAAAATTCCAGTCTAACGAACAGGAGATGATGAGCGCATGAAAATCCTACATGAACTTTCGTGGCTATGGGAAACGCTGGGTATTGTACTTTTTGCTGCTGCATTTGTGAACGCGAATGGCACAAAAATCAGCTGGTCGCTCAGCACGAGGACGGCTCGGTTCTTCTGAAATTCAGCTCGAACCAAAGACAGATGGTGTTCTCCTGGGCGATGGGATTCGGCGATTCCGTTACGGTGATAAAGCCTGAAAGATTGCGGGGAAGTATGGCACGTGAGTTCCAAATCTATAAAGTAGGTGCAAAAAAATTATGAAAACCAATGATTTTTATAAAACTATAAACGGTATTGAGAGTTTTTTTTGAAAAGGAAGCTATGATATTATTATCACGGAAGTAATGAACAGAGAGTAATCGAGAAAATTCGGTTGCTCTTTTTTTATTTTGAATGAGCTTGCATGTGCTATAATAAAACAAATTAACAAATCGGAATTTGTGAGGGCAAAATGGATATTAAATTATATTATCAGGAAAAAGGAACCGGCGAAGATAGCTCCTACTTCATAAATCAAATAGATTTTTTTCAAAACGCATACCATGTAATTGCGATAGATACAAGAGGTCATGGAAAATCTCCGAGAGGTGATGCACCCTTTACCATTGAACAATTCTCCTGCGATTTATACGATTTTATGCAGGGGCATCAAATTTCAAATGCGATAATAAGGTATGCAAAAGCTACCTTAACTTGAGCAGAGAATGTAATAAAAAAGCAGATTGTGAACGTATGTGTTCACAATCTGCTTTTTTCTACTTCTCCTCCAGCTCCAGGCGGTCTCCATAGTGCCTATGCAGTGACTTTAAGTCCATAATCATCACATAAAATACTCTGCCATTGTGCACAGAATCCACTATCCTGCCATGGTCGAGCACTGAAATATATTTACCGTCTGCTTTTTGCATATGAAAGAAAATATAATCATTTGAGTGTCCTCCGTTAATCTGCGACCATATGCTTTTTTGACAGCTTTCTTGTTCATCCGGGCGTATCAGATTGCAGAAGCTCTTACCTGTATATGCAAGCAGCTCGTCCATATTTTTACAGCCTGTAAGCCGAAGCAGCTCACTGTTTGCAAGCAGAATCTCATCATTTTCTTTATCTGCTCTGTAAACAATAAAAGCTCCCGGCAAATTATCAATAATATCCTTCATTATAAAACCAAGCTTTGCGCGACTCTTTACTTGATCACACTTATAGTATTCCATGCAGCCGTTCTTCCCATGCATTTTCACCCCATAAAGTGCCATATCCGCACACCGCATGAGCTGTGAACGGTCATCAGCCAAAACAGGATACTCCGCAAAGCCCAGTGAAATGGTAAATGTATGCGCTTCACCTTTACAATAAAATTTCCTGGTTTCTTCTGTAAACTTCTTAAGAAAAGGCTTAACCTCCGCAACCGTGCAATCCGGCATGAAAATGCTAAACTCATCGCCCCCGTTTCTGCCGAGTATGGCATCCTTTGAAAAATATTGCTTCATGCTCTCTGCAAGCTTCTTAAGTACACTATCGCCCGCCGCATGTCCATACATGTCGTTTATAAGCTTAAAATCATCAATATCAAGCATCGCCACAACACAGTGCTTTTTCGGGTTCTGCCTCATATATTGCTCAACTTGATCATCAAAGCCGCGCCTGTTGTAGATACCGGTCAGTGCGTCAGTCACAGCAAGTCTCTTGAAATTCTTCCTGTTTTCATTGATAAAAATCAATGCTGCTGTAAGCCCTGTCAAAAGCAGGACTATAATTACACCTCCGATAAACATATATATCAGGTATTTATTATTGTAAAACCCACTCTTGGGTAAAATCTCAAGCCTCCACTTGTCTCCATACACGTAGAAGTCATATATCACCGGATCGTTCAACTCTTCCTTTGAACCGTAAACACACTCATACATATCATCCCACGGCGAAGTACACTTCTGCAGACTGTACTTATATCCAAAATTGGAAAGAGCCTCTACAGAATTAGAAAAAATTTCCGGAACCTTCACTATAACAATTGTGAAGCCCCAAAAGCTCTTTTTACCATTTTCATCCTTCAAATAAACCGGATTGCGCACTGCTATACCATATCCGCCCTGCTTCAGCTCAAATGGTCCCTGCATAATTACAGTGTCATTATCCCTCGCATAGCGCGAAATCTCTCCCCTGTCACTATCATTTATCAGATCTATCTTGCCGGATTCATTCACATCCTCTGGATATATTTCATTCACAACTCCATTCGGTGCTATCTGTATACTCTGAATCGAATCGTCCATCATATTTGCTGCAACATCATAAAATTTATTAATATTTCCATCACCACTTATGACAACCTGCTTTAAGGTATCGGTAACTCCTATTCCCTTCATAAGCTCGCCATTTATATGCTCCGCATATGTCATCGCATTGAGCTTTGCATTTGTCCTGTTCTGCTGTTCCTGATTCTCGCCGACTACATATAACTCGCCGATTAACGCACACATACCCAATATAAATACCACTGCCGGAATAATGAATCTCTTTTTTAGCTTTTTCATTTGTATTCCTCTCTAAAATCAATGCCTATCTGTTCCATATGTTTTTAATATTATAGCTCTACGATAAGAAAATATCTATGAATTACATAAATTTCCAACACTTCAAACCCATAAGCAAAACTGAAAGAAGCCTCTACTTTTATGATATCCTGTAAATCTACTTAGTTCATATCAATATTTTTCAGTTGTTCAATATACTGAAATACTTTTTTGTCACTCTTTGATTTTTCATGTTTTATTATACCCATTGATCTTTCTTTATCCATAGATTGTACCATCTTCGAATTCTCCTTTAATAATGTATCAAGAGAAATATAAAATTGATATCTATTTGATGTTTTGCTAATAAGCTGTTTATCTTGTGGTACGGGATATTGATCTGCTGAAGAAGCTTGGACGTGTAACCGTTTCATGGTCGATCAACACACTGGATGAAAATTTCAAGAACGATATGGATTCTGCTTCGAGCATTGAGCGTCGTATCGCTGCTATGAAGCAGGTATATGACGCAGGTATCCGTACAGTCTGTTTCGTATCCCCGGTATTCCCCGGTATCACGGACTTTGAAGCAATCTTTGAGAGGGTAAAGGATCAGTGCGATCTGTTCTGGCTCGAAAATCTCAATCTTCGGGGGGCGGCTTCAAGAAGACGATTATGGATTATATCGCCGGAAAACATCCTGATCTTGTACCGCTTTACGATGAGATCTATAACAAGCATAACCGCAGCTACTTTGAAGCACTTGAAGTAAAAGCTGAGAAAATGGCTAAGAAGTATGATTGTGCCTTTGTGGATAATGAAATGCCTTATGGCAGAGTCCCGCAGGGACATCCGGTGATCGTAGATTATTTCTATCATGAGGAAATCCGAGGGACAGAGAATACAGGAAAAAGAAACCGTTAAACAGAAATTGACCGGGTTCTTTGAACGAGGGAGGCTCCTTGGCCTGTGGTATGACTCATCGTATTGGGTTATTATCCTGTCACGTTTCGCTCAGATAACGTAGCTTTTCTACGAAAAGAAAAATTAAATTTGTAAAGAAATCAGTAGTGGAGTGATACAATAAAATGTAACTGCGATTTTGGAAAATCTATAAAATCCGCTTATTTCATGGTATAATTGCAACGTTTAATTTACATTTAGGGGAATAAAAAAATGCATGCAGTTGATACTACAATTTTGGATTTTATAGGCGGAAGAAATAAAGTATGTGTAATTCCGCCATTTCAAAGAAATTATGAATGGAGCAGAATTCAATGCAAAGAACTCTTTGAGAATATAAAAAAAGCACTAGAAACAAATAAAAATCATTATCTTGGAAATATTGTCTATTATATTGGTAAGAAAAATGGAGCAACATTTTCTGAGTTGGTTTTAGTTGACGGTCAACAACGTGTTACAACAATTCTAATTTTCCTTTGTGCTTTAAGAGATACTATGTCAGATAATGAAAAGGTCTCAAATGTAAGACAGTATCTTGTAAACTCCACAAGTGATGATAAATATAGAATGAGATTAAAGCAGACATCTTACGATTCTGATACTTTCATTGACTTGATAAATAAAAAGGATCCAAAAAATCATGATAATAATATTTATAAAAATTATATAGATTTTGTTTCATGGTTGAAATCTGAAACAATAAAACCAGAAGATTTTTTTGATGCTTTAGAAAAACTTCAGATTGTAGATGTCAATCTTCAAATCGAAAACGATTTAACTGCTGTTCAAACTGTTTTTGAAAAAATAAATTCTACGGGTACACCTCTTACACCTGCTGATTTGTTAAGAAATTATCTTCTTATATCTGATAGTGTTGAAGAGCAGGAAAGATTGTATAAAGAATATTGGACAGAAATAGAAAATAATATAAAGACTGATAATATACCCCGTTTTGTAAGAGATTATCTTGTTATGAAGACTTATGATGATGTTGTTGCAAATGAAACATATTTTCAGTTTAAGAACTATATTGATGAAAGTATGCTTGAAAAAGAGCAGGTTTTGTCAGATATGAAAAAGTATTCTGTGTTTTATTCATATTTAAAATTTGCAAATTCGGATGAAAAAAATCTAAATCGCATTATTGTAATATTAAAGTATCTGAAAGCAGATGATGTTTTTCCTTTATATCTTTATTTAATAGAAAGAATGTATTCTTCAGACAAAAAAGAATTGTGTAGAATTTTAACTCTTGTAAAAGATTTTATACTTCGCTACAGAATTGTAACACCAAGTTCTGGAGGTGGTTCATTACGTGCTGTAATTCAAAAGTTAATTGAAAAAATTGATAAGAAAGAAATTGACTTTACGTATGATGCTATTTATTTTGAGTTATCGAACAGTTCTGCTTTAAGTGGTCGTTTTCCTACTGATGATGAATTTAAAAAATCTCTTATGCAATCAAATGAGAAAAATTATAAATATGCAAGGGCTGTATTGCTTGGAATTGAGTATAATGAATCTACAAGACCTCCTGTGGAATTTGAAGATGTTACTATAGAACATTTAATGCCACAAACTTTAAGTGATACTTGGAAACAAAATCTTGGAGGAAAGGACAAGGCAGAAGAAATATATGAAACTTATTTAAACTGTATAGGAAATCTTACACCACTTTCTCAATCTTGTAATTCTAAGATTTCAAATCTTCCTTGGAATCAAAAGAAAGATAAAATAGATTTTACAGGTTTTGCAGTTTCTGATTCAGTTAAGAATATTTCAGACTGGAATGAAAGCGAAATAATAAAAAGAAATAAAGATTTGGCAGAAAGAGCATGCAAGGCAATTACTTCTCCTCTTCCTAGGACAAGAAAATATAGAACTTCATTAGATGATTTTGAGTCAGGTGAATATTCTGCTAGTGATATAGAAACAAAAATGGAAAGTACTTATATTTCTGGTATTTCTTTTAATGGAGAAAAATTTGATGTATTTTCATGGAATGGATATTTAAATAAAATCTGTAATATTCTACATAGAAATGATTCTGTAAAATTTGAAAAAATTGTAGAAGAAAACTTGATTCATAAATCTACTTCAAAAAGAAATTCTAAAGGAAAAGATCCTATAATCACAAAAGATAAATCTCTCTTAGTTAGTCCATATCTAATTGATGGTACTGAATTTTATTCAGAAGGAACTGTAAGTTCAATGTCCGCAAGAGTTTATTCTAAGCAATTGCTAGATTTATATGGAGTTACAGAGGATGTAAAGTTGTTCGTAAACAAAAAGGAAGAATAAACTTGTAATACATAGTTTTATGGCGTTTTGAAAAAAACTGAAATACGGAGTAATCAACAAATCATGCAAAATGAACTTATAATTTACAAGAGAGATGATGGAAAAGTCGATGTTAGGCCCTATTCAAAGGACGGTGTTGCCTGGATGAAGCAGCAGCAGCCGGGGGCTGTTTTTTGACACCTCCAGGCAAAATATCAGTATGCATATTGCTAATGTCTTGTAGTAAAAGAAATTAGACGAAAAATCAGTTGTTAAGAATTACTTGACAACTGCCTTGGATGGCAAGAATTATACAGAAAATATAAAAAGGACCAGAACATTATGAACATAAACCTAACCCCACTTCTAAAATCAATCTTCGACTACGACCCGGACGGACCGAACATTCATCATCTGATGGCGGTGCATGGCTACAGCCGGCTTATCGCGCAGATGGAAAACGTGGATGGGCATACGCTTTTTATAACGGAAGTTGCGGCGTATGTACTTTATCGTGAACGTTATGGAAGGCTACTGCAAGCGTGAGTCAGTTCCGGCGATGAAAGCAAACGTGTTCAAGACCGCAAGCGGAAAATATCTTCTGGAGCAGATGTTTGAGAAGTCGAAGAGGTGAGCAAAATTAACGGTTCAGTTTTTGAAACTCGGATATAATATCAATATCACGAGCTGGAGAAAATGATATATAATGGAAGAAAATTGGTATCCTGCAGAAAATGAGTACGACCCGGGAATTACAAAAGAGCAGTGGAAAGAGTTTGTAACGGACAGAAATATATTTACAGAAGATTCGTTGATTGCTTTTGCCTGTATTCAGAAATCAACTCTTGCAACCTGCACAGACATGGCGGAAGAATTCGGCAGGACAAAAAATTTTTATAACAATGCGATTTGGAAAACAGGTGAGAAAGTTCATGAACTGGCAGACTGTCCTTTGAGTTTGCGCTCTGATGAAACTGAACGTTTCTGGTCAATCTGCTGCCTTGGAAGAAAATTGCAGAACGGAAGAATTGAATTTAAAATCCGTCCGGAATTGGAAGAAGCGTTTGATGAAACTGGAGTTTTAAAAGGAATTGAAGTTATGGAAAATGAAAACAGAAATTATTATGTTATAAGCCCAAACGTTTGGAATGATAATAATTTTGATTATTTGTTGGATTATATGATACAAAATCATTGCGTCTTGATGGGATGGCAAACTGATAATCCAAAAGGAAAATTGTTTTCAAATTTAAAGACGGGTGATTGTATTGTAGTTGCTTTAAGAAGAAGTTGGAAATTTAATTACTATTTTATTGGTACACTCTATTCTGATTCTATTGAAGAATATGATGATGCTCAGAAACGGTCTTTAGAAAATTTTACTTTGCTTGAAGATAAAAATTGTGATTTTTTGAAAACATGGTCCGCTGCCGGTTCATCGCAGATTCCTGCCATTGCTAAAATTGATAAAATAAAAAATCCTGAAATTATTTCTGCCATAAATGATATTTTGAATGGAGAAAGCATAATGCCAGATAATTCTCTTGCTGATAACCTGACTGAACTCTTAAAACATACCCACAACCTGGTTCTTCACGGTGCTCCGGGAACTGGAAAAACATTTCTTGCCAAAGAAATTGCAAAAAAAATGGGCTGCTCACAAAATGAAATTGGCTTTGTTCAGTTTCATCCGAGCTACGACTACACGGATTTTGTCGAGGGCTTGCGTCCGAAAAATCAGTCTGGCGGCGAAATCGGATTTGAGAGGAAAGACGGCATTTTTAAGGAATTCTGCAAAAGGGCGTTGCTGGCGATGAACGTTTCTTCGGTTTCTGATAATTTTGAGCAAGTTTGGGAGAAGGTCGTTGATTATCTGAATGAAAAAGATTTTATGGATATTCCGCTTCTGACAGGAAAAAGCACATTCCGTGTTGAGCTGAATGAAAACGGAGACGGACTTGCGACCAGAACTTATGAAAATGGCGATTATAAAAAAGGCGAATGGATTCAGGGAAAGTCCAAATTTTACAACAAAGAACAGTTGTATAATATTTACAAAGGGCTTCCGGGGATTCCGTCCCGAGGACATGACAACTACAGAAAAGCCGTGATTGAATATTGGAAGAAAAATTTCGGGCTTGTTGATTATTCGGTAAAAGAAAAATCTGAAAGTGAATCTGTAAAACCTTTCGTCTTCATCATCGATGAAATAAACCGCGGCGAGCTTTCAAAAATTTTCGGCGAGCTGTTTTTTTGCATTGACCCTGGCTACCGCGGAAAAAACGGCATGATAAAAACTCAATATCAGAACTTGATTGAAAAAGGCGATGAATTTTATGATGGCTTTTTCATCCCCGAAAACGTCTACATCATCGGCGCAATGAACGACATTGACCGCAGCGTTGATACAATGGACTTTGCATTCCGCCGCCGTTTTGCGTTCAAGGAAATCAAGGCTTCTGAAAACCTTGGAATGCTCGATGAACTTGGTGAAATCGCAGACAAAGCAAAAGCTCGCCTCAAAAAACTAAATGAAGAAATCTCAAAAATCACGGAACTCTCTTCGCCTTCATCGTATCATATCGGCGGCGCATATTTCCTGAAACTGAAAGATTTTGAAGGCGACAGTAACGAACGTTTCCAAAAACTTTGGGATTACCACTTGGAAGGGCTTCTGAAAGAATATCTCCGCGGCACAGAAAATGCGGAAGAAAATTTTGAGAAGCTTGAGAAAGCGTATTTCTTAAATAAAAATGAAGAAGAAAGTAAAGATTTTTCTTGATTTATGCTAGAATATAAGGCGGAGTATAAAATGGCTAGTAAAAATCAATCTAGTAGACTTACAAAACAACAAAAAGAAAATGGGGGAGAAATTGGAATTTTCGGAGAAGAAGCTATAAAACACGATCATTTGGTTGGCAATGTCTCTAGAAAAGTTATTACTGAACTGGAAGAAAAATTTCCTGCTTTGAAATTTAGATATAGAACAAGTATAAACAAAAGTGAAATAAATTTAGCTCTTCAAAAATTAGATAAGGAATTAGGACAAACTTTATATGTTGCAGATTCTAATATAAAGCCCGATGGTGGTTTGATTGAAGTTTTAGATGACAAGAATAATTGGAGGGTTATATTAGTTTCAGAAGCAAAGCATCAAGGTAAAGATATTGAAAATATTAAAAATGGAATTTTAGTTGGAAAGAATAATAATCAAGATTTAATGGTAGCAGGAAATGCTATAGAACGCTCTCATAAGAATATTTGTGAAATTGCAAATTTAATGCTAGGTGAAAGTTATTTTCCATATATTTTATTCTTGGAAGGAACTAATTTTTTGACAGAAGATATTTCTATTACTCGTCCAGATGGACGAGTTGTAAAATTGACATATAATAACGGAGCATTAAATAGACTTGACCGTTTAACCGCTGCAAATTATGGTTTGCCAATAAATACGAATCTCTGTAAAAATAGATTTGTAAAATCAAATAATAAAATGATAATGTTACAAGCTGCCTCAATTTATACACAGGGGAATGGAAATTCTTGGAGTGAATCAGAAATGTTAAATATTATGCTGAAAGTAGCAGAAACTTCAATACAAATGCTTGCTTGTGATTTATTTAATCAAATAACAAAAAAATAAAGGATTTAGACATGGCTATTCATAATAAATCTCATTTCAATTCTGGGTTAATGCAACTCAATAGAATGAGTAAAGATAATATAAAACATAAGACATCTGTGGATTTTAAAGTACCTGAAAAGACAAATTGCATTTTACTAAACAAAGACTGTCTTGAACTTCTAAAATCTCTTCCAGATAACTCGATTCAATTAATCTTGATTGATCCTCCTTATAATTTGGATTTGGCAAATTGGGATACGTATGAAAATTATATTGAGTGGGCGGCGAAGTGGCTTGATGAATCTTATAGGGTTCTTTCTCCAAATGGAAACATTGTTATCTTTGGTGGAACTCAATTTCAAAATGTAAAAAGTGGAGATTTGATTGAAATTATTTATTACTGCCGACATAAAACGAAATTTAGACTTGTTAATACAATTATTTGGTATTACAAGAATGGAATGTCTGCTCATAGATATTTTGCAAATCGCCATGAAGAAGCAATTTGGCTTACAAAAACTGATAAGTATTATTTTGATTTGGATTCGGTTCGTGTTCCGTATGGAGAAAAAGAATTACGTGATGCTTTAAAAGATAAACGTCTAAATCCTGAAAATGTAAAGAAAGGAAAGAATCCTACAAATGTTTGGGAAATTGGTAGATTAAACGGTAACTCTTTGGAGCGTGTCGGACATCCAACTCAGAAACCTCTTGAAATCATCCGTCGTTTTGTAAAATCTCTTTCATATCCAGATTCAGTTGTTTTAGATTTCTTTGCAGGAAGTGGAACAACTGGAAGAGTATGTATCGAAGAAAAAAGAAATTGTATAATGTGTGATACAGATATACAGTCAAAAACTTTTTTTAAGAAACATATAGAAAAAATGCAAGAAACTATTTTTTCTAATTCATTTACAGAAAACGAAAATATTGATTCATTTTTTGAAGACATAAATAAAAGAACTGTTGATTCAGATGACTAAGAAAATTAGATAAATAGAAATCATGCTCCGTCTTAAAACAACAGACAACAACTGTTCGCAAAAAATTTCTTCTCTTATAAAGAAAGATTTTCTAGAATCTGATGCTGACGAAACTTTTTCCTCCGCGCATTATTCCTCGCTTTTACGCATTGCGGATGTTCCGGTCAAGGAATTGACGGCAAAAAATCCGAATCTTCTTGTCTTTCCGTATGAGATCGACAAATCTTACGGCGGAATCGGAGGACTTCCGATTTTTGAGATGCACGGCTGTGCTGAAAGTTTTTCTGAAGCAGAAATAAAAACCGGGAATTTGATGGGGTTTGTCGGAATTGGCGCAGACAATGGCGCGATTCATCTGGAAATTGCCTCGCGGTTTTCAAAATCAGAAAACGATTCTTTTCTTCATTATATGCTGGGGAAAGTTTTTTGCGGGAATCTTTTCAAGCTGAATTACGACGCTTCAAGCGGCAGTGTTTTTGACCTGCTATGTTTTATGTTTCCGTTTGTTTTGAAAAATGCGGTTCGGCAGGGAATTTTCAAGACATACAGAACTTTTGAGCGGAACGATGCGAATGTAAAAGGCTCTCTGAATCTTTCTAGGCACATAAGGCAGAATGTTCCGTTCGGCGGAAAAATAGCGTATAATGAGCGCACGCAGGTTTTTGACAATCCACTCACCGAGCTTGTGCGCCACACGATTGAATTCATCAGAACAAAGCCGTTTGGAAAATCAATCTTGAATTCTGATTCCGAGACAAAATCCGCTGTCAGCCAGATTGTCGAGCTTACGCAGAACTACAGTTTCCATGAGCGGCAGAAAGTCATTTCCGAAAACACAAAGCCTGTAAGCCATCCGTTTTTTACAAAATGGAAGCCTCTCCAAAAACTTTGCCTTGCGGTTTTGAAACATTCAAAAATAAATTATCATTCAAACGAAACGTCTGTTTGCGGTCTGCTTTTTGACGGCGCCTGGCTTTGGGAGGAATATCTGAACACGATTCTGCGCCCGCTCGGATTTGTTCATCCGGAAAACAAAGAACACAAGGGCGGACTTAGAATGTTCAAGAGTGACGATGAGCTGGCTTTCGACAAAGACCACCGCAGAATCTACCCGGATTTCTACAAGAAAGGCGAGTACATTCTGGATGCAAAATATAAGCCGCTTCAAAAAAATGTCTGCCGTGAGGATTTGTATCAGGTTGTCGCATATATGCACACGATGAGAATCGCACGCGGCGGATTTATTTTCCCCGATGACGGCACGGATTTTCACAAGAAAACTTATTGCCTTGCGAACGACACTGGAACTCTTGATGTGATTGGTGTAAAAATTCCCCAGGACGCAGAAAACTTACAGGAATTCTCCTCGCTTATGAAAAGCGAGGAGGAGAGGATTTTAAATTATTTCTATAAAATCTTCTAAACTTTTTCCCTTTCCAAATTAAAAATTTTTCACTATATTTTCACTATTCAGTATATAAAATAAAAACTATATCGGGGGAAAAATGTCTAGTCCGCAAATCCAAAATGCCTTGCAAACTGTAAATCGCCTTGTTCCGCTTGTGGAAGATGCAGAGCGTCATTTTAAAAGCGCGCGCAACTGGAGTTTTCTTGATGTTTTAGGCGGCGGCTTTCTGACATTCGCCGATTTCTTCTTTGACGGCGTTTTCGTGGACGCATATATGACTTCAAAAATCATGAACAGCCTTGACGAAGTGCAAAAACTTAAAGAAAGGCTTTATATTTTGAAGTCAAAACTGGAACAGATGTAAAAAATTGAACAGAAACATAACAAATGTTTAAAGCCTCAAAACTAATAAAAAATCTAATATTTCTTCTGCTTTTTATTTCTTCAGTTTCTGCCCATACGGAAGAACAATCTCTTGCAGACCCGCAAAAGCCGGGGCAATCACAGGAAATTCAAAGTCCCAGCCAAGAAATTCCGCCTCTTCAGCAAAAACAAAAAATCTCATTTTTCAATTCCCAGAATTTCAACTTCAAAGGAAAACGGATTTTTTCACTGGACACAGCGTATCTTCTTTCCGGCTTAAAAAATAACGGCTGGGGCTTGGAGCTTGGCTACGAGCAGCTTGTGCTTCCGTTCCTTTCCATAAAAAGCGATTTTTCCCACGTGACAATTTTTCCCACAAGTTACGACGTAACCATAACAACAGTCGAATTTCTCTGAACGCATTTTATTATCCACTCAATAAAGGGCTTAATTTTCTTTACGTCGGGTTCGGCTGCAGAACAGATTTTCTGATGTACTCAGGCGACGACGTTCCGTCCGACCACAAAAAGGACTCTTTAATTCGACTTGCCCCAAAAATCGGCTGGAAACAAAGCATTTACGACTACGTCCTTGTCGATATTTATTACAGCTACCGTTTTTCTGTTTTTTCCAGCGACTTGCCAGATTCAGTCGCAGACATCAAAAGCAACGGAAACGGATTCGGCGTAAAGTTAAAATTCAACCTTCAAAAAATATTCAAGGCAGTTTTCAGAAGATAGAATTCTGGGGCATCCGGCAAGAAGTTGCTGTCAGGCTTTTTACAGGTTTTCTTTGAAAACTCGTATAATATAGAAGAAAAACTTATTAAAAATGTTGAAGACGCAGCTCCGCTTGTTCTGAAAGATTTGGTTCAATGCGAAGAAGGAAAAACTGAAATTACAGTCTTCGGAGTTCCGCACATTTTGAAAGCCGGCCAGGTAATTGTAATGCCAAAAAAAGTTTCACATTCGCTGAAGGCGCTTACAAAATTAAAAATTAAAGATGATTTTGACGGTTGTAAAATAACAGCTTATTATGCAAGATTGACAAAGTATCAATTTGCATTAAAATAAATCTATGTTTAATAGAAGATTTTTGCTGGCATCCTTGTTGATTTCTTTGTTTTCCTTTGGATTTTTAGTTTCATGCGATTCAGTTTCATGCGATTCGGTTTCATGGGCAGAGGAAAACTCTGAATATATAAATTCAATAACATCAGAAGATTTTCAGTCCGAGAAGGAACAAAAGCTTGCGGATGAAGCCAGTGCTCCGAAAAACGGTTTCTACACTTGCGGTGCTTATGATAAGAAAATTCTGGATGCAATCTATAAATACAGAAAACAAAAAGGTCTGGCTTCCATCATGCGCTATGATTCGGGCTTGCATGAAATCTGCATAACTCATTCAAAAAAAATGGCAAATAAAAAGCAGATTTTTAATATAAATGTGAAAAAAATATCTGATGGCTATGAATTCGTTGCTCAAAATGTTGCTTTTAGCAAGATTATGACTATGGATGATGCTGCAGTCGATGAAATTGTAAATCTTTGGGCTTCAAATTCCCGAACCAGAAAAAATCTTGAAAATCCAGATGTGAATTATTTTGCTGTCAGCAGTGTAAATAAGTTTGGAGCAAATAATGTCAGCGACGGTTGTTATTACACTTTGATTCTTGCAAAAAAATGATAGAACACATAATTCAATTGTAAACCATTTATATTTTTGCCGATTGAGCTTAAAAGCTCTTTTTCCTTTTGAATATTTCTTTATTGACTGTATTTTCCCTTCTTTGTATTATAATCCCAGCCTTGCGAGATTTGAGAGGCTCGCCTTCACAGGAGAATTTATATGAAAAAACTCTTTACTGTAATCGCGCTTTTGACTCTTTCAACACTTTTATTTGCACAAAAAGCGGGTGACAAAATTTCATTTACTGCCACAGATTTTAAGGGAAATCCCGTAACAAGCGAAATTTTTTCAAAGAATAAGCTTACGATGGTAAACATCTGGGGGACTTTTTGCGGTCCCTGCATCCGGGAAATGCCTGATCTTGCCCGCATAAACGAAGAGAATAAGGCAAAGGGAATTGAAGTCATAGGAATTGTAATAGATATTCTTGATAACAAGGGCCAGGTCAGTGAACGGGTAAAGACAACAGGCGAGAAAATCATCAAAAATACCGGCGCAGACTATACCCATGTTATTCCGAATCTCGGGATGTTTTCCGGTCTTCTGCGCGGTGTGCAGGCTGTTCCGACAACGATTTTTGTAGATTCAAACGGAAATCAGGTTGGAAATGCGTATCTTGGTTCACGCAGCCAGAAAGACTGGCAGAAGATTATCGATGGAATTCTGGAAAAATGAAATTGGATGAAAAAGTCCGTAAAATCATAGCAATTATCTCCCTCTGTTTTGGAATTGCTCTTGTGGTAGCAGGTGTTTTCCGGGGAGAGGCAGAGACTGTTTTCAATAAAGCCAGCAGAATCTGCCTGGAATGTATCGGAATAGGATAGAAGAGGAATTTTTCTATGGCAGGCAGTTCAAAACTGAAAAAACATTCCCGCATTCGTCTAATATTTCAGGCATGTTTTGCAGCCATTTCAAACGGCTACATCAAGGGTTTCTCCCATGGAAAAATTTTTGAGGGCGGCTCGAAAGCTGTCTGCCTGCCGGGAATGAACTGCTATTCCTGTCCTGGTGCGCTGGGAGCCTGTCCGATTGGCTCTCTGCAGGCCACGCTCAATGCCCGCGAATACCGCATCTCAATGTATGTTGTGGGATTGCTTGTGATATTCGGAATTATTCTTGGACGATTTGTCTGCGGTTTTTTATGCCCCTTTGGTCTTGTTCAGGATTTGCTTTTTAAGATTCCATTCGTCAAAAAAATACGTCGTCTTCCGGGCGAAAAAGGTCTGCGCTGGCTGCGGTTTGTATTTCTGGGAATTTTTGTAATCCTGCTTCCTATGTTCGTTATTGATATTACAGGTTTGGGAGAGCCCTGGTTCTGCAAGTGGATTTGCCCGGTGGGAACACTTGAGGGAGGCGTTCCGCTTGTGCTGTTAGATAAAGGAATGCGGGAGGCTGCGGGCTTTATCTTCCGCTGGAAAGTTTTAATCCTATTAATTACGCTGTTTTCTTCTATTATAATATGCCGTCCTTTCTGCCGCTATGTTTGTCCGCTCGGCGCGGTTTACGGAATTTTCAACAAGATTTCATTTTATCGCTTTGAAATCGACACTGAAAAATGCACAGAGTGTGCCTCCTGCCAGAAAATCTGCAAATTAGACATTCCCGTCTGGCGGAATCCCAACAGCATGGACTGTATACGCTGCGGCGACTGCAAGACAGTCTGTCCCAATAAAGCAATCAAATTCACAGTATCGAATGTAGAAAAATAGAAAAAGGCTTGCAGGTGACAAATCAAAATTGACTGCAATGCTTTCCATGACGCTGGATAATGTGGTGTGCGCGCTCTTTCCGATTATCCTTCGGACTGATGGATAATTTTGCTTTATATTCCAGGGCGGCTTTCTAAACCACCGGAAAAGATTTTATTTCTCCTGTTTCCCCCGCAAGTTTCAAAAACTTTTTGTCGGACTGGATTGCGTGCGTTATGAATTTTCCGTTGTGGAAAAGGGCGTAGGTTGTAACCGGGGAAGGGGCGTTCCGGGCGGATGACTTATCTGTTATGCGGATTACTTTAAGGGGAATGTTGTTTTCTTCCGCCGCTTCCTGAACTTTTGGAACCCAGTAATATGTGAACGGACATTGGTCTGTGTAGTAAAGAACAAAGCCGTTTTCGTCAGTTTTTGGGTGTTTTGCACATTCTTTGAATCTCGGAGGTTCGGCATTCTTGTCGAACGGCAGATACATAAGTGTAATTCCCGGCTCGGAAGTGTCTGCGACAGAAAATCCCTTGTGTTCAAGATATTTTGAATCCGACAGAAACTCTTTTTTTCTTCCTTCCGACGAAAGTATGCAGATTCCTTTTTTTTCTGTTTCCTTTGCGTCCCGAATGCATTCCGAAATCAAATCGTCAGAATAACCGTGTCCTTTCATCGCGCCGGCAATCCACAGGCAGTTGATGTAAATGTAACCGCCAGCCTCAATCGGAATCCATGCATTTTCAGCCGGAATATATTCAATAAAACACTTGCCGCGTTCCTTGCTCCTGTAAAAAACAAGCCCGTCTTCAAAGCGGTTTTTCATCCATTCCTTTTTAGCAAGGCTCTGCTTTCCAGACATGGCGCAGCAGATGTGCTCCAAGTCAATGTTTTCTTTTGTAATTCTTATATATTCCATAAAGCTCCGTCCAGAAAGAAAATTAATATTTCCGTAGAACTCCATTTTCAGCAGAATAACGCCGGATTGTCAAGAACAGCAAAGCCGGACATCTCAGAACAGAATATATTTCCGGAGCTTCCGGCGTCGGCTTCGTTTCACTCCGCCGCCACCGTCGGGCTATCCGCACTTCGCCGTCTTCGCGGCTCATTCCTTCACTTCGTTCCGGAACTGCTCCGCAGGTGCTACTATCCCTAAGCCGCAGGCTTAGGCCGTGCGCGGGAGCGCACGGCAAAATCTAAAACAATTTACTTGAAATACTTAGTTTTTCGTGCAAAAATAAAATTAATGAGATATTCGTTACTTGACAAGTACTCCTTCTTAAAATTAAACTTCGCAACTTCGCAACTTCGCAACTTCGCAACTTCGCAACTTCGCAACGCATATTATTTAAATAATTTTACAAGTAAATATAATTTTCTTTTGAACAACAGACCTTTGTGTCCTGAGCGGAAAATCCGTTCGGAACGCGGAGGTCTTTTTTATTTTAAATAAATTTTCTGGAGGTAAAGAAAATGAAAAAACAGAAACTTTTTGCGGTTCTTGCCGCATTTGCGCTCATTTTTACGGCATTCGGCTGTAATTCTGACGGGGGGGGGCGATGATTCAGGCGATTCTTCTCAGCCTGAATATGTAGGAAAAATCTATTCGGCAAAAGACGGAAAAACTTGGCTTAAGATTGATTCGGAAAAAGAGGCGACCTTGGCTGTATGGGTTGATGGCACTGAAACTCAGTCATCATCAAGAGCTGTTTCCTCATCAACAGGCAGTTATATTTTCAGAACAGGAAACTACACCTTAACCGTAAAAGACGGCAAGGATATTTTCAGCCTGAAACTTGAATGGACGGCGAACGGAAAAAGTTATTCTTACGAGATTGTCGCAGATCTTACGAACGGCACAACTCTTGCCAATTTCAAAATCAACGGAAAGAGCGTGGACTGGGAACAGAAAACAGCCGAACCTACAAAGCCTACTGAAGATAGTTCTAGCAGCGGAGGAGATTCTTCTGGAGAAACTGGCGGTACTACAGGCGGCGGAAGCGAAAGCGGCGGCAGTTCAGGTGGCGATTCTACTGAAAAAGAACCAGATTACAGCAATGTTCCTGTTCCAGAAGGTTTTGTTAGAGTTCCTGGCGTGTCAATTAATGGTGATGAAGCTTGGACTCCTGAATCAAAAGTTTTTGTAAGCAACCGCAAACTTAAAATAACTTCATTCTTTATGTGCGACCATGAAGTTACAAGGGCAGAATACAAGGCTGTTATTGGAAGTGATCCAAGTACGGCAGATGCTTACGACAAGGACGGCAATAAGCTTACAGGTGATGCTGCCGGGAACAATCCTGTTGGAAATATTGGCTGGTGCAATGCGATTATGTACTGCAACAAACGTTCTATGAATGAAGGTTTGACACCTTGCTATAGCTTGAACGGCTCGACAAATCCTGATAATTGGCCAGCTGTCCCAGAAGATGCGGATGATACACTTAACAGCACATGGACTAAAGTAGCATGCGACTTTACTGCGAACGGCTACCGTCTGCCTACAGAGGCTGAATGGGAATGGACTGCTCGTGGTGGTGAAAATTTCACTTATGCTGGAAGCGATGTTGCAAGTGAAGTTGCATGGTGTGAGGATTCCACAAGCGATATAGGAACAAGAGAAGTAAAATCAAAAAAAGCAAATGGTTATGGACTATATGATATGAGCGGAAATGTATCTGAGTGGTGCTGGGATATGTATGATGATATTACCAGCAAGACGCTTAGTACAGGTCCGAAATCGGATTCTAATATTTGGTATCGTTGTGAACGTGGCGGAAGATGGTTTAACCCTGCGAACGGAGTTACGATTTCTGAACGTGATTCGGCTGGTACATATCACGTCTTTAGGGCTTTCGGTTTCCGTGTTGCTCGCACAATAACAAAGTAAATATAGATTGCCCGGTCACGCCGGGTAATGACCTAATAATCTTGTATGGCAATTCCGCCCACTGTTTCTGTGCGGAATTGCCTGTTTTTATTTCTTTTTTGCCATGCTTGCGGCTATGAGTTTGTGCTCCAAGTCAATGTTTTCTTTTGTAATTTTTATATATTCCATAAAGCTCCGTCCTGAAAGAAAAATTATTTTTCCCAGCTTAGCCGCATCAAGATAAAAGTTTTCATGTCTTCGTAAAAGTCCATTTTTGGCGGAATAATGCCGATTTGATCAAGGGCGGCTTTGACCAGCGGATTCTTATAGCAGCAGACCGCATTTGAAGATGCAAAAAAAAGCACATCCAACTGAATTTTATAGGATTTTTCGGCGGAAATATTAAGCATTTGCGAGAGCCTGTCGCGGAATAAATATGCAAAGTTATAATATTTTTTTTTGAATGAGGCGAGTCGTTCGACCGTTACGTTTGTTTCAATAATCGGATTTAAATACGAAACGTATCGCATATAATCCTGGTGCGCGTTTACAAGCCCTGCCCAGATTTCTGCAATTACTTCAAGGCTGAAATTATTTTTTTGCGGAAAAGCAGAAAGAAGCGAATTGAAGTATGCGGTCATTTTGTCAGCGGCAATTTCAAGGATGATTTCTTCTTTTGTTGTTACATACTTATATAAATTTGCGCGGGACCAGCCTAGTTTTTCTGCAATCGTGGAAAGAGTGATTTCTGTATAAGGAAAATTTTCAAAGAGTTCTTCGGTTGCTTTTTTTATCTGGTTCAGACGCTCTTCTTTCTGGTCGTAGCTTCGCGCGCGAATATAATCTGCCATGCAAATATAATAGAATAAAACAATTTTTCTTTCAAGAATAAGTGATAAAACGTTGTTTATTTTAATTTTTGGTATTGACAAGTAACTAAAATGTTTGTAAATTCTGTTTAAGTAACGGAATGTTTCTTAAAAATAAATAAAATGTACTATTATGTGCGCTAGGGATAGTAGCGCCTGCGGCGAAGCGGACGGATGAGCAGTTTGCGAAGCGCGGATAGCCCGACCGTTGCGGCAGTTGAGCTTGCGAAACGAACGCTGCGGTAGCGCCCAAAAAATGGAGAAATTATGTACTTGGAAAAAATCAATTCACCGGCTGACTTGAAAAAACTTTCTTTGCCGGAGATGACGGCTCTTGCGGAAGAGATGCGCGAGGCTTTGTTCAACCGGCTTACGAAAATCGGAGGACATTTTGGACCGAACTTTGGAATGGTTGAGGCGACAATCGCGCTTCACTATGTTTTTAATTCGCCTGTTGACAAGTTTGTTTTTGACGTTTCGCACCAGAGCTATGCGCACAAGCTTTTGACCGGGCGAAAAGCCGGATATTTGGACGACGCGCATTTTGCGGAAGATTCCGGCTACACAAATCCTGATGAAAGCGGGCACGATTTTTTCAACGTGGGGCATACTTCAACTTCGATTGCGCTGGCGGCTGGTCTTGCGAAAGGGCGCGATGTCCTTGGCGGAAAGGAAAATATTATCGCGGTGATTGGCGACGGATCTCTTTCCGGCGGAGAGGCTCTTGAGGCTTTGAGCGTTGCCGGTTCTGAGCTGAATTCGAATTTCATCATTGTTGTGAACGACAACGAGATTGCGATTGCGGAAAATCACGGCGGAATCTACAAGAATCTGAAAGAATTGCGCGAGACAAACGGAAAATCTTCCAGCAATATGTTCCGCGCATTCGGGCTTGACTATATTTATGAGGAAAATGGAAACGACATCGGCGCGATGATTGCGCTTTTTGAAAAAGTAAAGGACATTGACCATCCGGTTGTGCTTCATATTCACACTTTGAAGGGAAAAGGCTACGAGATTGCAGAGAAAAACAAGGAAGCATGGCACTGGACACTTCCTTTTGACCGCGCGACTGGAAAGCCGACTGTGAATTTTGGAAACGGCGAAAGCTACACTTCGATTGTAAACAAGTGGATTATGGACCGCGCCGAAAAGGACAAGAAATTCGTTGTTGTAACACCTGCAATGCCAAATACTGTTGCTCTCGCGCCTGAGCAGCGGAAAAAGCTTGGCTCGCAGTATATTGACGTTGGAATCGCTGAGGAGGCGGCTGTTGCAGTTGCTTCTGGAATCGCAAAAAACGGCGGAAATCCGCTTGTCGTTACTGCCATGACATTCTTGCAGCGCGCTTACGACCAGATTTCGCAGGACGTTTGCATAAACAACAATCCTGTAACTTTCTTGATGAACTACACTTCGTTTGACGGACTTACGGATGTTACTCACTTGGGAATTTTCGGGCTTGCGGCGTTCACAAATATTCCGAATCTTGTGGTTCTTGTTCCGACTTGCGCGGAAGAATATTTGAATATGCTGAACTGGTCGATTGAACAGAAATTCCACCCGGTTCTGATTCTGATTCCAGGGAATGAAGTTTTCCACCGCTCGTCTTGCGCAGAAGAAAAAACTTTTGACGCACTTGACACTTACAAAGTTGAAAAGAAAGGCGAGAAAGTCGCAATTGTTGCGCTCGGCGACTTTTACCAGAAAGGCGAGGCTGTTGCGGCGACGATAAAAAGAGCTCTTGGCTTTGAGCCGACTTTGATAAATCCGCGTTTTGCAAGCGGCGTTGACAAAAAACTTCTTGAAGAGCTTAAGAAAGACCACGAGCTTGTGATTACGCTTGAGGACGGAATCGTGAGCGGTGGCTTCGGCGAAAAAATCGCCTCGTTCTACGGAACTTCAAATATGAAAGTGAAGAATTACGGCCTGGAAAAGAAATTCTATGACCGCTACAATCCTGCCGAGCTTTTGAAGGAGCTTGGAATGTCTACAGAACAGATTTTGGCAGACGTGAAAGAAATTCTTGGGAAGTAGAAACCACGAAAATAAAAATTTGGAGGCACGGACTATGAAAAAACTTTTGCTTTCATTTTTATTCGGTGCGGCTTTGGCGACGAGTTCCTGTGCTTTTGCGGAAAATGCCGTAAATGGAGAAAATATGAAAATCAGCGTTTCGGACGGAAAAAATAAAATCGTTTATGAACTGAACGCAAGCGGGCAGAGCAAGTCGCTTTACAGCCAGCTTCCGCTAAAAGTTCAGATTGAAAACTACAGCACAAACGAAAAAATTTTTTATCCGAAAGAAAAACTTCCGCTGAAAAACGGAATTGAAGGCTCAGGCGATTCTGGAACGCTGGCATATTTTTCGCCGTGGGGAAATGTCGTTCTTTTTTACGGAAAATTCAGCGAGTATCCAGGGCTTTTCATTCTTGGAAAAGCAGTCAGCGGTGCGGAGAATATAAAAAATCTTTCCGGCATGGTTAATGTGGAAGCGGAAAAATAAAAACCGGAAATCATCCGGCGAACGGTGGGGAAAAATATGCCGAACGAGCGAAAGCAAAAGCAGCGAGGGGAACGCCCGAAAAATTTGGAGGAAACATGAAAAAACTTTTAATTTCACTTTTGGTAGGAGGAATTCTTATGTTTGGAGCAAATGCGCAGAGTTCACAGGGGACACAAAACGCAAAAAAGACGGTTGTCTGCTATTTCAGCGCGACAGGGACTACGCAGCGGCTCGCAAAGACAGCGGCTCAGGCTTTGGGCGCGGACTTGCACGAAATTGTTCCAGTTCACAAATACACAACCGCGGACTTGAACTGGCACGACCGCAACTCGCTTTCTTCTGTTGAGTGCAACGACGAAAAAAGCCGTCCTGCAATCGCAAATTCAATTGACCTGAGCGGCTACGACAACGTGATTATCGCGTATCCAATCTGGTGGGGGCTCGCGCCGAAAATCGTCTACACATTCGTTGAACAGAACGACTTGAATGGCAAGAATCTTGTAACGCTATGCACAAGCGGCGGAAGCGGACTTGGACGAAGCGGCTCGGATTTGGCAAATCACGCAAAAGGCGCAGTCCTGAAAGGCGGCCGGGAATTCCGTGGAAGCGCATCCGGTGCGGAAGTGAAAAAATATATTGACGGCATTTTGAAATAAGCTGACTGTGTGTCATTTACAGGCAGACAACATTGGAATCTCTTTTTTTAGAAAGTGTAAACAAATATTTTGAGGGGGAAAATTATGCCACAAAACGAAAATTCAGAAAATCAAAATCCGCAGAAAATTGTTCAGACGGCTGGGCGTGCGGCTCTTGGCGAGTTTGCTCCGGACTTTGCGCGCTTCAACGACGATATTCTTTTTGGCGAAAACTGGAACAATCATGACATCGACCTCAAAACCCGATGTATTATCACGGTGGTTGCTCTTATGTCGCAGGGAATTACGGATAGCTCGCTTAAATATCACCTTGAGAACGCAAAGAAAAATGGCGTCACCAAAAACGAGATTGCCGCAGTTGTTACCCACGTTGCGTTTTATGCCGGCTGGCCAAAAGCCTGGGCGGTCTTCAATCTTGCAAAGCAAGTCTGGACGGAGTAGGTTTTAGTTATTCAAAATTTGCATATCAAGTTATAAAAACAAAATATTGGCAATATCTGATTTTTAATGTTACGTTTGAGCCGGGCTGCCGGAATTTTTGCCCAGAATCAAAATGACGCTCAAAAAAACGGCTCGCAGAATCAGAGCATTGTCTATTTTACGCGTGATGTTTCTTCCGCGGGGCTTATGAAAGTTTACCGCGCTCTGAACCAGAAAATCGAGGGGAGCGTTGGAATCAAGGTGAGCTTTGGCGGACCTGACGAGGAAGTTCTGCAGCCGGAGCTTTTGGGTGAGCTTGTCAGGACGACTGGTGGCACAATGTTTGACGGAAACGGCTTGTCGGGCAACAGGCGTACTTCGGAGATGAATCTTTCGTATGCGAGGCGGCACGGTTTCATGGAAATCGGAAAATGCGTGATGGTTAGCGACAGCGACTATATCAATCTGCCTTTGACTGGCGGAAATATTTTAAAATACGCTCGCACTGGAAAAGAATTCGCCGGCTTTGACACGCTGATTTCAGTTTTTCGCGTCCGGCTTCACATGCTCCCGGCTTTTGACGGAAACATCAAAAATATTTCGCTCTGCCTTGCCAACCGAAGCGGAAAATGCATTATTCATTCAGGCGGCACGGACGAAAGCCATTATCACAGTACTCCTGCCGACGTTCTTGAAAAAAGCTTTGCAGATGCCGCAAAAGCCGCGCTTGACTACAAGAAAAATTGGGCGTTCATCAATGTTCTTGACGACATCGAGCCGAACGACAGCTGCCGGGGCGCGAAAAATCTCGGAAAAATCGGAATCATAGCCTCGAACGACATCGTGGCCCTTGAGCAATGCACTTTGGACTTTGTGATTGAAAAAACCGATGTTGACAATGCCACAAAATCCGAATGGAAAGCCGCCCACTGCACAGGAATGGTCGAGCAGCTTGAAAAACTCGGCGGCGGCACAAGAAACTATCGGCTCGTGGAATTGATGTAGGGGAGAACTTGGAGAATATTGCAATGAAAAAAATTATTTTTACGGTGGCTGCCGCTTGCCTTTTGTGCGGCTCAGTTTTTTCGGAATCTAAAATGATTTTAATCAAAGGCGGGACTTTTTTGATGGGAAGCTCTGCTTCGGAGCGGATGCGCGATAAGGACGAGGAGCAACATTCGGTTGCGGTGGACGATTTTTATTGCGACGCGTTTGAAGTCCGGTAGTCGGATTATGAAAAACTGATGGGAGAAAATCCAAGCTATAACAAGGGCGCGAATCTTCCTGTTGAGAATGTTTCTTTTTACGACGCACTTGAATACTGCAACAAGAAATCTTTGGCGGAGGGTCTGGCTACGGTTTACAGAATCGGCGGAAAAAACGCGAAGTTCCCCGATGTATCTGTGGACTTGGCGGCGGACGGTTACCGGCTTTTGAGCGAGGCTGAATGGGAATACGCCTGCCGTGCCGGAACAAAAACGATTTTCAGCATGGGAAACTGGAACAATCCGAAAGACGCGAACTATGAGGGAAGCTATCAGTATCTAATAGAAGAAAATTATGTTCGACGCACAAATCCGAATGTTCAGCCGGGCTTGAACCGCGGAAAAACGGTTGCGGTGGGCTCTCTCTCGCCGAATGCATTCGGGCTTTTCAATATGCACGGAAATGTGAGCGAGTGGGTTTTTGACTATTACGGCGAGTATGGCGATTCTGTTTCTGCTTCGGGCGTTGCTGGACGTTCTGGCGGAAAATCTGTCTTGAATCCGCTTGGTGCGTCAGTTGGCGTTTACCGTGTGAACCGTGGCGGTGGCTTCAATGATTTTGGAAAGCATTTGCGGAGCGCATACCGTTCGGCTTCAAATCCGCTCACTAAAGACAGAAATCTTGGATTCAGAATCGCGCGGAACGCCGGAAAACAAAATGCGATTTCGGCGGACGGAAACGGAAAAAATCCTGCCATTCAAAACGGCGTTTTTGAGACAAAATATGATGAGAAAGTCGCTTCAATCTCTATTCCAAAAAATCCTCGCGTGCTGGTCGCGTATTTTTCTTATTCTAGAAACACCGAAAGCGCGGCTGAATATATTTCAAAAAGCCTGAAACAAAAATTCGGCGATGAAAAAGTTGACCTTGTGGAACTTGAAATGAAGAATCCGTACCGCGGCGGAATCTACGATGTAAGCCAGCGCGACTTGATGAGCGGAACGCGGCCTCCTTTAAAGACAAAAATATCTGCCACAAAAATGGCGGAATACGACGTTGTCTTGCTCGGCTACCCGACTTGGTGGGCGACTCTTCCAATGCCGGTTTACAGTTTCATTGAAAGCTACGATTTTTCAGGCAAAGCCGTGGTTTCATTTTCAAGCCACGGCGGAACAATGTACGGCGACAGCGTGAGCGACCTTTCAAAGCACTTGCCAAAAAGCTACCTGGGGCTTCCGTTTGAGTTCTTCTATTCCGGCGGCCGCGACCTGAATGCAAGAATCGACGAATGGCTGAAAGAAAGCGGACTGTGAGCTATTTTGAATATGAAAATGCGAAAACTTCTTAAAATCATCACCGACATTCTTATGTTCGCGGACTTTATATTTTTGATGAGCCATGAGGTTGTGCGCAATCTTTCGGCGCATGGAATTTTCGGTGCGGCTCTTTTTGCGCTGTTTATTTTGCATCACATTTTGAACGGCGGCTTTTACCGATCCTTGAACCGCGGAAAATATAATTCCGTGCGGATTTTGCTGAGCGCGACTGCGTGGCTTTTGTTCGCTCTGATGATTTTGATGGCGTTCAGCTCGGTTATGATGAGCGGAGCGGTTTTTACGTTTTCTTCTATTAATATGACTTCCTGGAGCCGACCGCTGCACACTTTTTCATGCTCCTGGGGATTTCTGGTGATGGGCTTTCACTTGGGGCTTCATCTTCATTCAAAGTTGAAAAAACTTGAAACGGCGGCGAATGGGAAAAAAGCGGACGGCAGAAATTCTGCGTGTTTTGCAATCCTTCAAATTCTGTGGATTTTAATTTTCGCACTCGGAATCTTCTGTATAGTTCATAGCCAGCTTTATGTCTATCTTTTCTGGCAGAACGCATGGAAACTTTCCGCTCCGAACATTTTTGTATGCGTGTCAGAATATTTGGGAATGACCGCCGGAATGATTATGCTTTCACATTTTGCGATGAAACTATTTACAGAAAAAAAGCATAGGTAAATTTTTTTTCAGGAGCTTTCCTGCCTTGCGGCAGGCCGGGCTATTCGCACTTCGCCGTCTTCGCGGCTCATTCCTTCACTTCGTTTCGGAACTGCTCCGCAGGTGCTACTATCCCTAAGCCGCAGGCTTAGGCCGTGCGCGCGAGCGCACACGTAAAATACCGAGTTTTGCGTCAGCAAAATCTCGCAGCATACCGTCAGGTATGCAAATCCCTAAGCCGTGTTTGTTTCATCAGCCTGCAGAAGCAATCATTCTGTCAATGTCTGTGAATGTGTTTTCAGTTGCTTCTGAGTGATACATTAGGAATCCATGAGAAAAAATCCGTACTTCCGGGATATTCTAGAATGAATTCTTCCCTGCTCAGAATCGCGGCTGGAGTTTTGTAAACGCGTCCCTGCCGGCTGAATATTTCGGTCTTCGCGTCAATCACCCGGAAATTCATGCCGTGCTTCAAGTCATCAGCTGCATGGAAGTCACCTCGAATCCCTGCGCCGAAAACAAATCCAGCGCCGCCGCCAGAATCTCCTGCTTTGTGTTACCTTTTTCCGCCATATAGAGTTTCCTGAATAAAAATATCACTGACAATATATCCGACCGACTGATAGGGTGTCAAACGGAAATGTTTCATCTTCAATTGATTTCTTGTTGTGTTACGGTAACATTCCGTGAACTGGTGCGCTTTTGACAAACGTTATTTTGATTTTCTCCGGCAACATCTGTTTTCTGCCTGCGTTAAAATAACGTTCGTCGAATTTGCTTGATTTCTCCTTGCGTTACCGTAACGTTTGCCGTCCGCACGTAATTTCTTGAAGCGTTACAGTAACGTTCGCAAAACTTTGCACTTTCATAAAACGTTAATTTCCCATTTTTCTTGACCCTTATCACTCATTCATCTTAAATATACTTTCTCACCGCTTCAATGTAACTTACCGCGTATCTTGAAAGAATCACGTTCTTTTTCGTGATGATTCCAATCCGCATTTTCTCGTCAAGTTCGAGCAGTCGCGCCACGATATGATCTCCGTTCAGTTCCTCGTCGATTACACCAGAACTCACTGTAAATCCGTCAAGTCCAATAAGAAGATTAAAGAGAGTCGCCCGGTCTCGCACCATGATTGTTTTTTCGTGCTCAATTGCAGGGTAAGGCTCTTCGGAAAAATAAAATGAACTGTGCTCACCCTGCTCAAAGACGAGATACGGAAACGGCGCAAGGTCTTTCACGGTGATTCGGCTTTTTTTACACAGCGGATTTTTGTCGCTTATAAAAACGTGAGGCTTTGCTGTAAAAAGCTCGGAGAATTCAAGCTCGTTTTTTTTCAGGAGTTTTCCGATTATCTCCTCGTTTTTTGAGTCTGTGTAGAGAATTCCGACTTCGCTTTTCAGGAACGAAACGTCCTCGATGATTTCAAAAGTCTGAGTTTCCCTGAGCGTGAAATTGTATTTGTTTCCGCCGAATTCTTTGATTACGTCAACAAAAGCATTCACCGCAAACGAGTAGTGCTGGCAAGAAACGCTGAAAAACGGATTTGCACTTCGCTTTCCTGTGAATTTTTCCTCGAGCAAGTCCGCCTGTTCAAGAACCTGTCTCGCGTAAGATAAAAAAATTTCGCCGTCTTTTGTGATTTCAATTCCTTTGTTTGTGCGCGAGAAGATTTTCACGTTCATTTCGTCTTCAAGCTGCCTGATTGCGGCTGTGAGGCTCGGCTGCGAGATAAAGACTTTTTCAGCCGCTTTTGAGATTGTTCTGCACTCGGCGACTGTAACTGCATATTTTAGCTGCTGTAGTGTCATTTGTTTCATTTTAGCTTTTTAGTATAGTTTAAATCTATACCGCATAGATGGTGAGATTGCAAAACTTGAGGACACTTTTATCACTAAAACAAACAACCATTACCGGACTTGTTCTGTCAATTTTCATTTAGAGTATATTCAAACCATAAAAACGGCTAAGACATTGACTGTAAGCGTGCCTTGTCCAAATATATTTAGACGCTATTTTTTTGCATCCTCATAAAGTGGATAAACTTTTTTAGAGATTTCGGTTAAGTCTTTTATGCGGCTTGTGTTGGAAGGATGGGTGCTCATAATTTCTGGAATCTGACTTCCTCCGAGCGCAGACATTTTTTCCCAAACTGCAACGGCTTCATTAGGATCGTACCCAGCGCGTGCCATAAGTTCTGTTCCAATGTGATCCGCTTCTGTTTCGTGCGAACGTGAAAACGGAAGAGTCAAAGTATATTGAGCCGCAAGACCAAGCAAAGAGTTTCCAGTTTCATTAAGTCCTGCAACGGAAGAAACAACTGCGATTCCGGCGTTTTTTAAAGTTTCGCTGCTAGCCTGCTCACGACTGTGTTCCCTAAGCGCGTGCGCAATTTCGTGTCCCATTACAGCGGCAAGTTGCGAATCTGTCAAATTGAGGCTTTGGATAATTCCAGTGTAGACAACAATTTTTCCGCCAGGCATACACCAAGCATTTACAGTGTTGTCGCTGATTACATTCACCTGCCAGTTCCAAGAAAGCGCGTCTTCTCTAAAAGCTCCAACCTGCGCAATCAAATTTTTTGCAACATTTCTTACGCGGGCAACAGTCGTAGCATCAACATTCAACGTGCCGGACTTTTTTGCCTCGGCAATAACCTGAGCATAAGACTCATTCGCGCTCTGCTCCATCTGTTCTTCTGAAACAATCATAAGCTGATTTCTGTCCGCTCCCACATTTCCTGCTGAAGTCGTTGTTGCCATGCATCCCAAAAACAAAACTAAAACAAAAGATGAAAACAAAATCCACAAAAAATTTTTCATAAAAATATTTCCTCGCAAAAAACTAAAATTTATTATACAAATATTTTTATCTTCTTCAATTGAATTTTTATTTTTCATTTAAGCGCGCTGACATTTTTTTTACTTCAAGAGAAAACTGCTCTTTTATTTTTTCAGGAAAAATTATTTTTATAGCTGAGCCAAATGACAAAAGAAATGGAACAAGCCAGCTGACTTCCGGCGCGTTAAATTTTACAATTGAAGTTTCTGAAGAAAACTTCTCAACTTTGCAAACTGCAAATTCATCAAGGATTCTATAAAGCTCGTTGTCTGAAACTTGAGCAGTTATTTCAATCATCGAAATTTCTTTTTCCGCACTATAAGAATTTTTCTGCTCAGCTCCAAATTTTTCTTCCATAAAAACTTTTTTATTCAGTACTTTTAGATTGCAGATTCTATTAAGCTTGAAATATCTTGGAGCACAACGCATATTGCACCAACCGTAAAAATACCAGCCAACATCGCGGAATACAATTTTCCAAGGCTGAACAGTTCTATGCTCAGTTTTTTTGTTAAGTGAAAAATAATCAAACTCAACTTGCTGTTTTTCTATTATGGCATTTTTAAGTTTGTTAAATATTCCGTTGATATTTTTTCCCTGCGGATTCCATGGAGAAAAATCAAGTTCAAGCCAGTCAGTATTTTTTTTAGCAAACTTGCTGAGTTTTTGCACCGCAGTTTTTTCCGCAGAATTTTTGCAAGAATGCTCACTGCCTGTAAGTTTTGCAACAGCCTTCAAACTTGAAACAACAGAGCATTTTTCTTCATCAGTAAAAATAGTTTTATCCAGCACATAATTTTCTGCAATCGCAAATCCGCCGTACCTTCCTTGTGTAGAATAAACAGGAACTCCCGCTTCTGCCAAAGATTCTGCCCAACGCAAAATTGTTCTTTCAGAAACACCAAAATGTTCCGCGAGATTCTTTGCAGTTACTGATTTTTTATCCAAGAGAATGTAAACAAGCTCAAAAAGATTTTTCTGCGACATATTTTTATTTTAAAATCTATAACGCACCATGACAGAAGCAACAGAAGATTTTATTCCAGGCACAGTATAAAGCTTCACTGCGGATTTTCCGTCTTCTTTATATTCTGATATTCCGTTTTTGCATTCAAGAAATTCATAATTTGCCAGAATTGAAAAAGACTTGTAACGCAATTCCGCACCAAACAAAAATCCAGAGCCATACATCGCATCGCGGAAATCTGTATTTCTAAAATAATGTCTGTCAACTGCAAAGCAATAAATATAAGGATAGCAACGCCAATTTAAAATCAAATTCCAGTTAGAAAAAATTTTATATTCGGCTTCAAGAGAAATAAACGGAAGTACAAATTGCTGCTCGTAAGAAAGTCCAGTTCCATTAATTTTTTTTCTTTCAATTGAACTGCTCAAATACTCTCCATTCTCATAATCCGCATACTTATAATATCCGTCGTGCGCCTTAAATTTTTGATTACGATAACGCAAGCCAAACTGCGGAACAAGTTTTATTTTTTCAAAAACAAATTCATATCCGCTTTTTGCTTCAATTTCAAATTTTCTTTCAACTGAAAGATCATGTTTTGAAAAATTTGTTGCTCTTGTTTTATCCTCTCCAAGCCAGTCCCAGTCTTCAATTGTTCCGTACTTTATCGGCAATGCGCAAAGAAAATCAACATCAGTAACAATGTGAAAAATATTCAGCCTAGAAGAAATATCCGCAACAGGAATAAAATAAGTTTTCCAGTCAAGCCGACTAAGAACATCGCCAGAATCATAAACATATTCCTGAACTTTTCCAGACTGAAAACCAACGGAAGCCGCAAATGAAAAAGTTTCAGCACTGAACTTGAAGCAAGAGAAAAATGAAATAAATAAAGACAAGAAAAATATTTTTTTCACAGACATTTTCATCATAGCATTTAAGCAAAAAAAAATAAATGCAATTTAAAACAAAACATGACATGCTGTTGTCATATTAACCGTTTTATAATTCAGGCATAATTTTTTTTCAATGGAGAAAACATGAAATACGAAATCGTAGAATTGCCGCAAATGACATTCGCAGGACTTACAGAAGTAACATCAAACAGCTCGCCGAATATGACGCAAAAAATTGGTGGCCTTTGGCAGAAACTTGGAAACATGCAGTCAAAGTTCACGGGCAGAACAAACCAAAAAGCAGTGGGTCTTTACTGCGACTACGGAATGCCGACAGAACAGGATTACACGGTTCTTGTTGGAGTCCAAATTTCAAATGAATCAGCTGAAGATGCAAAAGAAAAAAGCTTTGCAGTAAAACAAATTCCAAGCGGAAAATATGCAAAGTTCACGGTGAAAGGCGACGTTGCAAAAGATGTTGGCAAAACTTGGGCTGAAATTTGGAACACTCCGCTTGAACGCACATTCACTGGCGACTTTGAAGAATACCAGGAAGACTGCGACGGAAAAACAGGAACAATTTTTATTTACATTGCAATAAAATAATTTTTTTTGCAATGTAAAACTGCTGACATTTTTTTCAAAGAAAAATATACTAAAGTCGTAAAGGTAAAAAAATGTCGGCAGGAAAAATCTTTAATAAAACATTCATCTGGTGCAAAAAGGAAATTATATTTTGCATCACATTTTTATTCGCGCTCGTTTCAATGTTTTTTGTAAAGCCGGATGCAAAATATATTTCGTACATCGACTTTGGGACGCTTCTGACTCTTTTTTCGCTGATGGCTGTAGTTTCAGGCTGGCGGCGGACAGGGCTTTTCGACGCTCTTGGAAAAACCGTCTGCCGTAAAGTTCACGGTCAGCGCGGACTTTGCCTTACGCTTGTTATGCTTTGTTTTTTCACAAGCATGATTATTACAAACGACGTGGCGCTCCTTACATTTGTTCCGTTCGCGATTGTGCTTCTTTCCAAAAGCAACACTTTTCTTCTACTATATACCGTCGTTCTTCAGACTCTTGCGGCGAACCTTGGAAGCATGATTACGCCGATTGGGAATCCGCAGAATATATTTTTGTTTTCAAAAATGCCGCTCGGCACAGTCCAGTTTATGAAAATTCTTTTTCCGTACACATCGCTTTCTTTTGTACTTCTGATTTTTTCAACTCTGATAATAAAAAATGAAAAAACGCAGATTGAACAGCAGGAATCCGAAAAAGACAGCACAAGCTGCGCAGGAAAAAATATTCTGTACACAGCCCTTTTTATATTGTGCCTGCTTTCAGTTGCGGACGTAGTTCCAAAATGGGCGGCGGCAGTCCTTGTCGCTATTTGCGTTCTTGTTTCCGACCGGAAAATTTTCTGCAACATCGATTTTATGCTGCTTCTGACATTCACGGCGTTTTTCATTTTCACAGGAAACATCGCGCGGCTGGAAAGCGTGGACAGTTTTCTAAAACGGATAACCGGAGGAAATGAATTTACCGCAGGCCTTGCATTCAGCCAGTTGATAAGCAACGTTCCCGCAACACTTTTGCTTCATCCGTTCGCGCAGAACACAAAGGAGCTTCTGCTTGGTGTAGACATCGGCGGGCTTGGAACACCGGTGGCATCTCTTGCAAGCCTTATAAGCCTAAAACTCTACACGCAGGAAAAAGGCGGCACCGGAAAATTTCTAGCAGTCTTTACGCTGATGAACATTATTTTTCTAGCCGCCCTCTGTGCAATGAAAGCGATTTTAAAATAAAAAACTATTTTCTTAATTAGCCCTAAATTCGAGTTTTATAGTTTAATGTCATTATAGGGCTTGCCCCTGCGATGTTTCTAAAAGAAACTCGATTTATAATCTATTGTAGTTTTACAACAGATTCCTAACCGAGTTTACTGCGTAAACATCGCAGTGTCGCAGCACGGGAATGACACATAAATGCCTGTCCTTTTCAAAATTCGACATTCAGGTTAATTTTCACGAAACACTGGAATAATTTTTTTCATAAATTTTCCAACAAGAGAAATGGCTGGTCCTAAAAGAAGTCCCATACAGACTGAACCGAAAATATTTGTTCTAAGTCCGACTCCGGCAAAAGTCGCAACTGGATTCGGAATGTTGTTTTTTGCAAAGCAAGCCGCCACAAGTCCAATTGTAATTGCAGAATAATCAAAAATAATGCGGACAACAAAAAAAGGAAGCTTAATAAATCTATCGCTGATAATTTTAGGAACCGCATCGTAAGGAGCAATTCCCAATTCTGAATTCATATAAATCGCGCAAGCAGTTACAAAAAGAAGCAAAATAAAAGCAAAAATTCCAGCCTTTGGCAAAAGTTCCGCATTCTGCAAAAACTGATGAAATCCAATCAGCTTCCAAATCCAGCGTGAAAAATCAGAAACAAATCCGATAAAAAACATATTCGCAATCGAGCCAAAACCGATATGCTGCGCCCCAAACAAAATTACAAAAACAAGAAAAACCGCGTAATCCATAATCTGAATCAAGCCGATATTATCAGTTCCAAGCAATGCCGCCACATGATAATTCATAAAAGTCGCAGGATCAGTTCCCCAGCCAATTTCAATAAGAACTGAAAGCGTAATTCCCATCATCACAACCGCAAAAAGCATAACCGGAAGTTTTACCTGCCACTTTTGAGGAAAAAACTGTTTAATGCTAAAATTAATTTTCATATAAATTCCCTTTTATTATTATTCTAAATTTTAAGATAACCAATAATTTCAAAAATTGAATTCTGAATTGTTTCTATTTGCACCTGCACTTTTTCTATGCAGATCAGATGAAGTTCAAGATAAAGCGTGATGTCCAAAACTATCACTGCAATAAGTTTGTAAATAGCGCAACTAGGTTTTATTCCGCACGAAATCTGAAACGTAATATATAGAAGAAAATAAAACAAAAGAAAGAACAGAATATTTGTTGGCAAAAGAAGAATTGAAACAATACTCAGCACCACAATCATTGCGCAAGAAATTCTCTGTAAACTGCGAACATAAATAAATGAAAAAATCAATTTGAAAATAAAATATGCCGCCAACAATGCACAAAGAAAAATTAAAAACAAAAAATTTTCTGGCAAATTATTTTTCACAAAATCAATGATTGAAATTTTATTGCAGAGTGAATTGCCATTTATAAGTTCTGGTTTTAGCCTTAGAATAATTACTGCCGCAAAAACTAAATCAAAAACAACATCAAGAAAATTTAAAAATGCAAAACCAATTTTTTTGCCAACTGATTTTTTTATCTTTGGCTTTTCAGTTTCTTCTTTTAAAGTTGAATCTTTTTCTGCCTTTGAATTTTTATGTCTTTCAAAAAAATCTAAAATTTTGCTTCGTAGTGATTTTAAAAATCCGCAGAAAGAATTCTTCAATTTTTCAAAAAAAGAAACGATTTTATTTTTTGCATTAATAAAAAATAGCTTTATCTTTTCCCAAAAGTTATTCATAATAAATTTCTCCAGCAAAGACTCAAAAATAAATCTTATTCAATGCTATCACAATGCGTAACTTTACTACAGATGCGTTGGCTTGCCTGTGAGTAAAATTCTTAAGTTAAGTTTTACGTAACAACAGATTTCACGGCAGTAGCTGTTCAGGACAAAAAGCGGCGGAGTTTTTGACGCGACTCCATACACATCTGAAAATCCCATTCGCGAAGCAAGACGTTCAGCACGCGCAATGTGAAAGTCGCTTGTTACAACCGCAACTGGAGAAGCAAGAACTTCCTCCACGCTAATTCCGTCATGTTCTGCAAAAAGTTTTGCGCTGAACATAAAATTTTGAATTGTGTCTTTTGCTTTGTTTTCCGCAAGAATCCGATTTTCATCAATTCCATAAGAAGCAAGCGCAGGTTTTAAAACATCAGATTCCGGGCAAGGAGAAAATTTTCCTTTTCCGCCTGTAACAACCACAAGAGCTGCCGAATGAGCTTTAAAATATTCGGAAGCAACACGCACACGGTTCTGCACTGAATCAGTAAGCTTGGCATCTTTTGTGATTCCGCCGCCAAGAACAATCACGTAGCGCACATTTTCTTTTCCATCAGAAAGCCTTGGATTGCAGATAAAAAATAGATTCAATCCGGAAATAAAAACTCCCGCGAAAAATAAAAAAATCAAAATTATTTTTATACGCTTTGAAATCCTGCTGCAAATTATTTTCAGAACCTTACGTCTTTCAAGCACAAAAAGAAGCACAAAGAAAACAGCAATCCAAAGCCAAACCGCAGAAAAACTAAAAATCGTCCCCAAAAAAGTTCCCGGAGAAGCAATGTTAATCAAAACAAAATAAACGCCGGACAAAACGGCTAAAATGAGAAAAATTAATGAAAGCATACAGATATGATTATATCACGTATAAGAAAATAAATCATAATAAAGTCTATAGTTAAATCAAAATTTAAACTATGAATTTTTTTCTTATAAAAAGTTATTCTGGCATCTGAAAAAAATTTAGGAGGTTTCTTATGAAAAAGATCTTGGCAATTGCAGTGGTATTATCTGCACTTGGAACTGGAATTGTCTTTGCAGATGATAATACTTGTGTACAAATTACACAAGGTATCGGATGTGCTGTTGGAGGATCCCTTGGAGGATTCCAAGGATGTGCAGTTGGCACTGTTATTGGAACAGCAGTAGGAAATACTGTCTGCCCATCAAGCAGTTCTTCTGGTAGTACTACAGATAGCTACACAGGATTTGAACCTCAACCAGGATGGGACGACTAGCATCATTCTTTAAGAATTTCCAGTTCCCAGTTCAATGCTAAGAACTGGAAATTCAGTTTTCTAATACGGAATTCCGTTCGCGGCGGGGGCAGCCATTTTCTTTGACGAGAAGACGAGCGCGACAAGTGTTACCGCATAAGGGAACACCTTGAAGATTACTGTCGGAATCACGGCGAGGGCGGGAATGACCTGTGAGACATTCGCAAGCGTGGTGAAGAATCCGAAGAAGAATGTCGCGCCTAGAATTCCAAGAGGCTTCCACTGCCCGAAAATCAGCGCGGCAATCGAAAGAAATCCGAGTCCCGCGACGCTTCCGTTGAATTCGCCGGAATAAGTCACAAGCATGACAGCACCGCCAAGACCCGACAAGGCGCCGCTCACAAGAACCGCGACGTATCGCATTAAATGCACGTTCACTCCGGCGCTCGCAACTGCTGAAGGATGCTCACCGCAGGCACGGAGGCGCAGACCGAATGAGGTTTTGTAAAGCAGCCAGAACGAGAATCCCCAGATTCCGAGCACAAGCCAGGTTGACCAGTAGACGCGCGAGAAAATCAGTTTTCCAAGAAGAGGAATTCCTGAAAGCCCGGCGTAGTCCATCGGAATTATTCCCATCATAATCGGAATGTTTCCGCTGCCCGTAACCTGACGCGCGATGTAAATCGTGATTGCGGCGGCAAGCATGTTGATTGCAGTTCCTGAGATGACCTGATCCGCCTTGAGCGTTATCGAGGCGAACGCATGAAGCAGCGCGAAGACAGCTCCGAACAGAGCGCCGACGGCAAGTCCGATTATTATGACCTGCGTGTGTCCCGCGGAGTTCTCAAGCAGCCTGATTGCGAACGCGCTTCCGAAATACCCTGAAAGCATAAGTCCCTCAAGTCCGAGGTTCGTGACGCCGGAACGTTCGCTGTAAAGTCCGCCCAAAGAAGTTATGAGCATCGGCATCGTGTATGCGATTACATAAGGAAAAACCTGATAAAGCAAATTCATTTTTCAGCTCCCGGTTGATTTGAATTTTCAGAAAGTCCCGCAAGCTTCTTTTCGTGAAGCTTATGGAAAAGTCCGTTCCACAGTTTCTCAAAAAGCACGCTCGTCGCGGTAAAATAGATGATTACGGAAATAATCGTGTCCGCGATTTCGGGCGGAACATCGGTGAGCGCGTTCATGAACCCCTTTCCCGACTGAAGGATTCCGAAGAAAAGGGATGCGAACAGAACACCGACCGGTGTTGAAGCTCCAAGCAGGGAAACCGCGATTCCATCAAACCCCTGGGCAGGCATCACACCGATCTGCATATTCAGCGCGTAACCGGCATAATACGAAAGTCCTGCAAGCCCCGAAAGTCCGCCGGAAATCGCCATGGAAAGCACGATACTCCGGTTCACGTTGATTCCGGCATATTCCGCGCAGAATCTGTTCGCGCCCACAGCTTTAAGTTCATAGCCCACCGTTGTTCTGTTCAGGCACCAACGCACAAGAAAAACCGAGGCGACGGCAAAAATTATTCCCAGGTTGATGTATTCCGAACCTGAGAAGACTGCGGAAAGCCAGTGGCTTCTGAGCGACTGCGTAACGGCAAGGGAGGAGCTTTCAGTCTCAAGTGAAGGGCCTTTCAGATACGCCGGAATAAAATAGTAGATGCTCCAGTACGCCGTCCAGTTCAGCATGATTGAGGAGACGACCTCATGCACATTGAATTTCGCCTTGAGAAATCCGACGAGCGTGCCCCACAGTGAGCCTCCTGCAAGCGCGGAAATGACGAGCACGACAAGATAAAGCGGACGCGGAAGAAAAACAAAATGCCCGACAACCGTGGCGAAAAGTCCGCCCACAAGCATCTGCCCTGAAGCTCCGATATTGAAAAGCCCGGTCTTGTACGCAAACGCAAACGAAAGTCCGGTGAACATAAGAGGAGTGGCGGTGGCGAAAGTGTTTCCGATTCTCTCGCGGTTCATCAGCGCGCCCCTGAGAATATAGGCGTAGGCCTCAAACGGATTTTCCCCGATAAAAAGCATGAGAAGTCCGCCAGCGGCAAGTCCAAGCAAAACCGCGCTCAGCGCAATCAGGAACGGTCCGCTCTTTCTCTCCTCTTTCTTTGTTTCTGCTGAAAATATTTTTTTTATAACCATTTGTCTTTCCTCACGCCGGCCATCATAAGTCCCACGGAATGCTCGTCGGTCGAAGCCGTGTCCACAATGTCCATCAGCTCTCCGCCGGAAATGACGGCGATTCTGTCCGAAAGGTTGAAAATCTCGTCAAGCTCAAGCGACACAAGAAGCACGGCGTTTCCCTTGTCCCGGTGCGCCACAATCTGTTTATGGATATATTCAATCGCGCCCACGTCAAGACCGCGCGTAGGCTGAACCGCAATCAGAAGCTTCGGATTCATGGAAATCTCGCGGCCGACAATCAGCTTCTGCTGGTTTCCGCCTGAAAGCTTCCCCGCAGGAGAATTTATTCCCTCGCCGGACCGCACGTCGAATTTCCGCACGACATCTTCTGAATATGAGTTGATTTCCGGGAAATTCAGGATTCCGTTTCTGCTGAAAGGTCTCTTGTAATACGACTTCATCACCATGTTCCCGGCAATCCGCATTGAGGCGATAAGTCCGCGCTTGATTCTGTCCTCTGGAATATGGCCAAGTCCAAGCTCATTTCTTCTGCGCACAGTCAGATCCGTCGCGTCAGTTCCGTCAATAATGACAGAGCCGCTTTCCGCAGGAAGAAGTCCGCAGACCGCCTCGACAAGCTCAGTCTGCCCGTTTCCGTCAACGCCCGCAAGCCCCACAATCTCGCCGGCATGAACCGTAAGGCTGAAATTCTTCACGCCCAGAACTTTCTTCGCATTCATCACGCAGAGATTCCTCACCTCAAGGACAGGACGGCCGGTTTTGGGCGCGCTCTTCTCAACCTTGAAATTCACAGGACGGCCTACCATTTTTGCGGCCATAAGTGCGGTATCTGTCGAAGCGACATCCACAACGTCAATCAGCTTTCCGCGGCGGATAATCGTGCAGCGGTCGGCCACGGCCTTTATCTCGTTCAGCTTGTGCGTGATTATCACGACGGATTTTCCTTCCTTCACAAGATTCCTGATAATCCGCATGAGGTCGTCAATTTCCTGCGGAGTCAGAACCGCCGTCGGCTCGTCAAAAATCAGGATGCCGGCGTCGCAGTAAAGCATTTTCAGAATCTCGACACGCTGCTGCATTCCCACGGAAATGTCCTCAATCCTCATGTCGGGATCAATGTTCAGTCCGTACTTCCCGCTCAGCGCCTTGATTCTCGCGGATGCCTCCTTTCTGTGCAGGACAAATCCGCCTTCCTTTCCGAGAATGATGTTCTCCGTAACCGTAAAATTGCCCACAAGCTGAAAGTGCTGGTGAACCATTCCGATTCCAAGCCGGGCCGCGTCATTCGGATTCTTTATTGAAACTTCCTTTCCGCGGATTTTCACCGTTCCCCTGTCCGCATGATAAAGCCCGAAGAGGATGCTCATCAGCGTGGATTTTCCCGCCCCGTTCTCGCCCAGAATCGCATGGACCTCGCCGTCCCGCACCCTAAGCGTAATATCGTCGTTCGCAACAATACCCGGAAACTCCTTCCTGATATTGAGCATCTCAATCACGTAGTTGTCTGCGCCCATTTTTACTCCAATCTCAACTTTCAACATGAAATTATATCACAGCAAACGGATTCCGTGCAAAAAAAAATAAGCCCCCGGGTTTTATGCCGGAGGCCCTTCAAACTGAAATTGAAGTCTTATTTTATGAGTCCGTCAGCGGAAGCCGCGACTTTGATTTTGCCTGATTTTATGAGGGCAAGAACCTCGTCGGCCTTTTTCTGTGCATCCGCGGAAAGGTTCGGATTCTTCACAGGAATTCCGATTCCGTCGTTCGCAGCGGAAAGCTCAAGCTCCTGTCCGCCCGGGAATTTTCCTGCAAGCTGCGCCTCGATCATGTCGTAGGACGCGCGGTCAAGAAATTTCTGTGCGGAAGTGAGAACCGCGCTCTTTCCCTTTGCGTAGATTCCGTCGTTGTACTGGTCAACGTCAACTCCGACCATCCACACATCCTTTCCGGTTGAGCGGCGTGTCTTTGCCTCGTTGATGACTCCGACTCCCACACCGCCTGCAGCCGCGAACACAACCTTCACGCCCTTGTCGTACATTGAGGCCGCAAGCTGCTGTCCCGCAGCGACATCAGAGAAAGTTCCCTGATAGACAACGTTCTCCGCGTCAATCGAAATCTTTGTTCCGTAGTTGGCGTTCGCATAGGCGATTCCCTGCTGCCATCCCCAGTTGAATTTCTGAACCGCAGGAATCTCCATTCCGCCGATGAATCCGAATTTTCCTTCCTTAATCTGAACCGCCGCGGCAACTCCTGCCACAAATCCCGACTCCTGCTCAAGCCATGAGACGGCGACAGTGTTCTTCGCAGTCTCGAAAGTGCTGTAGTCGGCAGTGTGAGGTTTTCCGTCAAGAAGAACAAAAAGAACGTTCGGATATTTTTTCTGAGCGGCATAAACGGCTGTCTCGAATTTGAATCCCGGACAGATAATCATCTGATAGCCGGCATCCGCAAGGTTTCCGATTTCCTTGAGATAGTCCGCCTCGGTTGTTCCGGCAGGCTTGAGGTACTTTGTCTTTATTCCCATGTCCTTCTGGGCGCGGAGAATTCCTTCCCAAGTTCCCTGATTGAAGGACTTGTCGTCGATTGTTCCGGAGTCCGTAACCATTCCGACCCTGAGATTCGACTTCTTGGAATCCTTCTTCTTTCCGGCGGCAAACGCTGATGTGGCGATAAGCAGAACACTCACCGCGATTGTAAGAATCTTTTTCATTTTTCCTCCAAAAAAAGTCAATGAGAAAATTTCAATTTTCGATTTGACTTTTTTAAGCATATTCGCAATGAAATGAGAATATGCAGTTAAATTCAAGAAGTTTGCAACGCAAACTTGTGAATAAAAACTTTGACGCTATTTCAGGCAAAGTTTTTATTACACCCTCCAAAAAAAGTCAACTTGACTTTTCTGCAACAAATTGAACCCGCAATGCAGGCTCCTCGATAAATACTACAATTCACACCGCTCTGTTGTCAAGAAAAAACAGCGGACATGATTTTTGCAGAAGCATGATTCCGGCTGAAAAAGAAAATCGGAAAAAATTACAAAGCGGCGAAATTCCCGGAAATCCTCTCCTCCTCGTTTTTCATAAGCGAGCAGAATTCCTGCAAGTTTTCTGCGTTCCGGGGAATTTTTACGCCAATCACATCGAGAGTTCCAGTGTCGTTCGCAAGGTTTGTCCTGCCCAAAGTGAACTTGGACTTTTTTAGGAAAGCTTATAAGGTGGTTTAAGCCTGCTGCTGTTGCAGCCGATAAGCTTTTCTATTGATATCTGCAGTATGAAGTTTTTCTCTTCGTTCTGCAAGCCTTGATTCTTTTCTGTCTTCAAAATAATCCGCTGGAGTCAGATAAAGAAGTGCGCCGTGAAGACGCCCGTTGTTGTAAAAATCAATCCACTTGTGCCATCTTTTCTTTTGCATCTTCATAACTGAAGTATGGAGTCTTACGGACATGTTCAGTTTTCAGCGTTGAATGAAATCTTTCTAATTTGCCATTGCTCTGCGGATGGAAAACCCTTGCACTTGCTTCCGGATACTTTTCCTTTACTCTTGCAACCAGAAGCTCAATGTTTATTCCCTCCATATTTTCGCATAATGCCCAGTCCAGAATTTTTCGGCTGTAGCCGTCCATTATGCTGATAAAATAATAAAACACACCAAGAACCTTGATGTATGAAATATCTGTATGCCACTGCTCATGCGGAGCCTCGGGCTGGTCAAAGCCTTTTTTCTTTGCTTCTCCTTCATTTTTAGCCCATTTGTGGACTAAATCGTACTCTTTCATGATGTTGTAGACGCTTGCAGGGCGGACAAAGGCTACTTTTTTTACATAACCACTTGACATTCCCCCCCCCGATGTAAAATGCCACATATTTTATTTTTTACAAGGAGGCTTTTTATGAAAGCTTTAAAAAAAATTTGCACAGCGCTTATGCTTCTTGCATTTGCGTTCGTATTCGCATCATGCTCTAGCGGCAGTGATTCAGACGATGATGATAGCAGCACAAAGGTTTTGCCACCTTCTGTAGGAGAAAATGTTCTTGCCGGAAACTCTTATCAGTATTCAAAGAAATATGACAAAGGGACTGTGACAACTACTTATGAATTTAAAGACGACACTGTTACAGAAACAGAAGTTGATCAGGAAACAGGAAAACCATCAGAAACACAAATAACAGAATACAAATACACTTGCAATGCAAATACCGGGCTTCTTTATTTGAATGTTGTTTCTTACACTCGCGGTGGCGAAAAAATGACTTCAATGAATGAATTGTACGAAGGTTTTGCAAAAGCTAACGACTGCACTGTTGAAGAAGCAAAAGAACAGTTAGGCGATGAGAATATATTTGCAGAAAATATTTCTAAGTGCTATTTCGTAAAGGATGATGGCAATATTCTTTTGGGCGACTACTTTGGCGATGACAAAGATGTTGAAGGTTCTGAATTTGTTTATGCGGAAAATGTTGCACTTAGAGTAGATTTTGATGATGAAGAAATAGAACTAAATGTTGCCAAAAGAGATTCCTGGGAAATAAAACTAAATGCAAAAGAAAAAACTTTCTCTGGTAAGGAAATTGAAGGTTCATACACTGTAAAAGAAAAGGCAACAAAAACTTTGAAGGACTTAAATGGTTATGACAAATCTAATGAAGCAAATGGATACATCACAATTAAGTTCTCAAAGCTTCCTACCATACTGACATCAGCTCCTTACAGTATGACAGCAGGCACAGAGTACAAATTCATTTTTGACCCTGACTGCGATGAATATAAAAAACTGTAAGGTTAAAAAAATAGCATTTTATAGTTGCTAAAAGACAGGCTGTCCAAACGGGCAGCCTTTTTTAGTCTCGTTGTCAATCTGGCAATTTGTCATTGTCGGACTTGATAAGACAATCTAAAAATGATTGCAATATACGCATTTGGATTTTCGGGTCAAGACCGACAATGACAGAAAAGATACTTGTTAGATATCCCCATGACAGCTAAAGTTTTTGTTGAATTCGGGAACAAAAAAAAATAACAATGTCAGCTTGTAAAAATCTGTCGCAATGAAATATACTGTAAAAAATTTTCAAGGAAGCAGGAATAGAAACTTTGCCTGAGATAGCGTCAAAGTTCTTATGGAAGACAGGAATGGAATCAAAACCAACAGAAAATCTAACGAAAAAATACAACGAGCTTACGGCAGTGCAGTTCATCGAGCTTTGGGAAACGGTCTGGGGCGCGGGACCTTCACCCGAACAGGCGGAGCTTGCGATGAAAAACACTCTGTTCCGGGTTTCGGTTTTTGACGGCGGAAAAATCGTTGGCATGGCGCGGATGCTCGGCGACTTAGGTCTGGACTACTTCATCAAGAATGTTGTTGTCCGCCCCGAATATCAGAAAATGGGAATCGGAAGGCTTCTGATTGATGAGCTTTTGAACTTTGTCAGAAAAAACGGAGTGAGCGGAACAAATATTTTCGTGGAACTCTGTGCCGGGCCGGACAAAATTCCGTTCTACGAAAAATTCGGCTTTGACTACGACGAATCGCAGCGGCTCAAGTTGATGTGCAAGGCGGAGTAAATGAAAATCAGGGTTATGAAAAAACGCGACTGGAAAAAGTGCCTTGAGCTTTGGCAGAACATTCCGGAAATGGGCTTGAACAGCATTGACGACACAAAGGAAGGCATTGTCCGTTTTCTGCGCAGAAATCCCAAGACATGCTTTGTTGCAGAAACAGACGGAATTTTTGCCGGAACAATCATCGCGGGGCACGACGGCAGGCGTGGCTACATTTACCACACGGCGGTTCTTCCCCAGTTCAGAAGACGCGGAATTGCAACCGCACTGCTCCAAGCCGCAATGGGCGCGCTTAAAAAACAGGGAATCGCAAAAGTCGCCCTCCTCGTCTTTTCCGACAACGAAAGCGGAAACACATTCTGGGAAAATCACGGCTTTACAAAACGAAGCGACATCACATACCGCAACAAAGTAATCAGCGACGCGGAAATGGTAAGGAACAGGGAAGAAAAATGAGCGGGGAAAATATTTGGCTTGACTGGGCGGTAAAACTTCAGAGCATAGCGCAGGCCGGACTCACTTACGGAAAAGACAAGTTCGACATTGAACGTTACGAAGAAATCAGAAAAATCTCCGCAGAAATTGTTGCGCACAAAACTGAACTTCCGCTTGAAAAAGTGACGGAACTTTTCTGCAATGAGAACGGCTATCAGACTCCGAAGATTGACACTCGGGCGGCGGTTTTTAAAGACAAAAAGATTCTGCTTGTAAAGGAAAACAACGGAACTTGGTCTCTTCCCGGCGGGTGGTGCGATGTTGGATGCTCGGTTAAGGAAAATGCCGAAAAAGAAGTTTTTGAGGAAGCCGGAATTGAAGTGAGCGCGGAAAAAGTGATTGCGGTTCAAGACAGGGAAAAACACAACAAGCCGGTTTATGCTTGAAAAATCTGCAAAATCTTCATTCTATGTTCAATAAAAAAAGACGGAAAATTCACGGCAAACATCGAAACAACAGAAAGAAAATATTTTTCACTTGAAGAAATTTATAAGCTCAATCTTGCGGAAGAAAAAAACAATCTTGAGCAGATAAAAATGTGCTTTGCGGCTTATGAAAATAAAAACTGGCAGACACAGCTGGACTGAAAGAATTTCATTTTCCTCACCGCTTGTCCCTCTTGTATCCGCTCGGAATCGTGCCGTAGAATTCCTTGAATGTCGCGCTGAATTTGCCCTGGCTCTCATATCCGACCTGGGCTGCGACTTCGCTTATCGAAAGATCGGTTCTGGAAAGAAGCTCTGCGGCTTTTTTCATGCGGTGCTCCTTGATGTGCGCAGCAAGCGAAGTTCCGTACACGTCCTTGAAAACTGTCTTTAGAGTCGTCGTGTTCATGCCGAACCTGCGCGCAAGATCGTCAATCGTAAACCGCTCCGAAATATGCTCGCACATAAAGTCGTGGACTTTCTTCACAGTCTCAATCTGCCTGTCCTGAAATTCCGATCGCTCGTTGATTTTCTCGTGCTTGCTCTCAAAGTCCGGGCAGCTTGTCTTCATCAGCCTCTCAATTATTCCGTGCATCGTGCGGCTCTTCTCCGAATCCGACGCTGAATAAAAAACCTCCTTTCCGTCGCGCCAGCTTTCAATCAGATCAGCATCCTTTAAGATTTTAAGATGATGGGACACGGCAGGCGCGGTCATCTCCATGAAGTCCGCAATGTTCACGACGCACTGCTTTGTGTGGCACAGAAGCATGAAAATCCGCACACGCACCTCATCGGCAAAAACCGCAAAACATTCCGCGGTTTCCCGCACGGTGTTTCCGTCTGAAAGAATCTCCCTGAGCAGATCCAGATTGAAATATTCGTTGTGTCCGTGAACAAGCTTCATTTTTTGCCTCCCGTCAAGCGTCCCAAACGGAAATTTGTTTTTCCGAAAAGGAAATAAATCTTGCGCCGCCCTTGCAAATATCCGCCCCGGATTATATCTTGAATATAAAGATTAAACAATCGCTTAATCGAAGGAATAAACAGGACTGACTTTCCGGAGGAAAACATGAAAAAGACTTACAAGATTGAAGTTGACTGCGCGAGCTGCGCCCTGAAAATGGAGGACGCAACAAAAACTGTTGAGGGCGTAAAGGATGCCTGCGTGAATTTCATGCTTCAGAAAATGACCGTGGAATTCGGCGACGGACAGGACGACAAGAAAGTGATGAAGGCGGTCCTCAAGGCGTGCAGGAAAGTCGAGGACGACTGCGAGATTGAGTTTTAAACGCCCGATGTCATTCCCCGGCTTTATCGGCGAATCTCTCTGTGAAAGATTATCGGGTCAAGCCCGGCAATGACAATTAATTAAGGAAGAATTATGACAAAAAAACAGAATAAAATGCTTGCAAGAATCATCACGGCGTTCACGCTGCTTCTGGTGCTGAATGTGCTTGAAAGGTTGAACGTGTTCTCCGCGATTCCGGGCAAAGTTCCGCTCAAGATGATTCTCTACGTGGTTGACTATCTGATAATCGGATACGACATTCTCAAGAAAGCCGGAAAGGGAATCTGGAACCGCCAGGTTTTCGACGAGAATTTCCTGATGGCGGTCGCAACAGCGGGAGCGTTCGCGCTTGAAATCTACAATGCGCACGGAAATCTTCTTCTGATTGACGACTGCAACGAGGCGGTCGCCGTAATGCTTTTCTACCAGATCGGCGAATTCTTCCAGAGCTATGCGGTCGGAAAAAGCCGCAGGAACATCACTGAGCTTATGGACATCCGTCCGGACTATGTGAACATCGAAAAGAACGGAAGGCTTGTTCAGGTTGACCCTTCTGAAGTCGCGCCGGGAACCGTTATTGTGGTTCAGCCCGGAGAGAAAGTTCCGATTGACGGCATTGTAATAGAAGGAAACTCAACGCTGAACACAAGCGCGCTCACAGGTGAAAGCCTGCCGCGTGAAGTCAGCACAGGAACGGAAGTCATAAGCGGAAGCATAAACATGAGTGGAGTCCTAAAAATCAGGACGACAAAGAATTTCGGAGAGTCGACCGTCTCAAAAATCCTGGAGCTTGTGGAGAACGCCAGCTCAAGAAAATCCAAGTCCGAGGAATTCATCTCCAAGTTCGCACGGGTCTACACTCCTGCCGTCTGCTGCAGCGCGCTTGCGCTTGCCGTTCTTCCGCCACTCGTCTGCATCATCGCAAAATCTTCTCCGAACTGGAGCGACTGGATTTACCGCGCGCTCACCTTCCTCGTAATCAGCTGTCCGTGCGCTCTCGTAATCAGCATTCCGCTAAGCTTCTTTGCGGGACTTGGAGGCGCAAGCAGGGAAGGCATTCTCATAAAAGGCTCGAACTACCTTGAGACGCTATCCAAGTCAAAAATCGTCGTGTTCGACAAGACCGGAACGCTGACCCGCGGAGTCTTTGAGGTTACGGCGGTTCACCACAGCAAAATCGGAGAGGCAAAGCTTCTTGAATACGCCGCGCTCGCAGAATGCTCATCATCCCACCCGATCAGCAGAAGCATTCAGGCGGCCTACGGAAAGGAAATCGACAGAAGCCGTGTCGCGGATATCGAGGAAATAAGCGGACACGGAATCACCGCAAAAGTTGACGGACACAAGATCGCTGCGGGAAACCTCAGGCTGATGAAAAAGCTCGGAATCGAGGCTGCGGAATGCCATTCGCTCGGAACGATAATCCATCTGGCGATTGACGGAGAATATTCGGGACACATCGTGATTTCCGACGTTGAAAAACCGACATCCAGGGAAGCTCTTTCCGCTCTGAAAAAAGCCGGAGTCGCAAAGACCGTAATGCTCACCGGAGACGCGAAGAAAGTCGCTGATAAAGTGGCGGCGGATCTTGGAATCGACGAGGTTCATGCGGAGCTTCTTCCGGCGGACAAGGTGAATCAGGTTGAAAGGCTGATTGCGGAAAAGAAAAAGAACGACGTGCTTGCGTTCGTGGGCGACGGGATAAACGACGCGCCGGTTCTATCGCGTGCCGACATAGGAATCGCAATGGGAGTGATGGGCTCGGACGCCGCGATTGAGGCCGCCGACGTTGTGCTTATGGACGATGACCCGCTCAAAATAGCAAAGGCAATCAGAATCTCGCGCAAGTGCATCGGAATCGTCTATCAGAACATCTCGTTCGCGCTCGCAATAAAATTCGCCTGCCTTGCGCTCGGTGCGCTGGGAATCGCAAATATGTGGCTCGCAATCTTCGCCGACGTGGGCGTAATGGTTCTGGCAGTCCTGAATTCCGTCCGCGCCCTGAACGTGAAAGGGCTGTAGGAGAAAATTCACGGCTTTGGTTGGATTGCGGCTCTGTCATTATCGCAGCTGGCTATACTGTCATTTCCCCCGGCCTGACAGGGGAATCAGCGTTCAGCACAATAAATTTATCCGGCGGCAACTTACAATATCTTGAGGCGGAAAATGAGATACGGCTTTATTCAGAGACTTATGTGGACAGTTTTCAAGGGAACGTTCAGAAAGCAGCTTTCAAAATCGTTTGACGAGCGGAATCCTGTGGAGGTGATGAAAAACGCCCGCAAAAAATACAGGAAAATTCTGTTCGGAGTTGACGAATTTGAAAAAGGCGACCGTTTTCTGATGAATATTCTGAGCTGCGCAATGCTTTCCGCCGTGCTTTTGTCAACAGAAAAAAAATATTCCCTGGAAGAAGTCCGCGTCTATTACCGCAGGGCGATGTGCGGAAACTTTCTGATGAAAGCAGCCGCCAAAAAAAGCAGGGCATACACGGCAAAAGGGCGGGAACTGCTGAAATCGCAGGCAAAAGAAAGCGAGAAAAACACGAATCCCTATTCCTGGAAATTTTCCGTTGAAGACGGCGAAACCTTGAATCAATATACGGCGACTTTCCACACCTGCGGAGTCTGCTTCCTTATGACAAAGCTAGGATTAAAGGAATACATTCCGGCAATGTGCAGTTTGGACTACGACATGGCCGCCCTGAACAACACGGAGTTTTCCAGAGAATTCACGCTTGCCGGCGGCGGAAAATACTGCGACTGCCACTACAATCATATTGCTATAAATTGAACTCAAATGATTGCCAATGAACAAGCCCGGCGGAACATTCCAGCCACGCTCCTTGCGCGGTGGTAAACCAGGTTGTAGTTCAGCCTCATTACCGACCAGGCGTTCTCAATTCTGTTGCGGTTCATCAGAAGCCGGAACTGTTCATGCGTAAGCATGCGCTTCATGTTTTTCCTTTGAAACTCGAAATTTGACCTATTTTAAAACAAGTCAAGCTTCCTTTCCTGCAATAGCGCATGACCTTTTTGTCCGCAATGAGTTGGACGAGGAAAGAAAAGAAGAATGCATCAAGCTGTATACAATGGAAAAAGAAAAACAAATCTTTACAGAGTTCCGTTTTATTTATAATTACAGTCCTATGGAAAATAACGGATTTGCTAAAGGAAATTTTTTTTCGGAATTATCCCCTAACACACTCTTAGTTATTAAAAAAAACAAGAAATATTACA